>JACCDR010911330.1_pt1 | contig 57777 bp, 72 predicted proteins | sample 7446431 | NCBI WGS metagenome assembly JACCDR01 (sample SAMN15323443, study PRJNA562643) | freshwater metagenome | isolation source: river surface water | place: USA:Blue River Watershed | collected 2017-08-17 | reverse complement strand
CGTCGGCGCCGACTTCCTCGCCGGCTTCTTGACGGTGCGCTTGATCGCTTTCTTCGCTGGTTTCTTTTTCGCTGCCACGGTAGTGCCCCCTTCGGCTTCAGATCTCGATCTCTTCTAGGTCTTCGTCTTCGTCCTCATCGTTGTCGTCGAGATCAACTTCGTCGATGTCCTCCTCGTCTTCGTCCTTCGACTTACCGCGACGACTACTGCGATCGTCGCTGTCGCGATCAGGCTTCTCACCGCGAAGCTTGGCTGCGATCGCATCATCGTCCTCGAGATCGACGTAGGAGTCGAGGTCGGGTGCGCTCTCGATCCAGTCCTTCATGACGGCGCGACTCGCGTGCAAGGGCGTAGAAGTCTTCGCCTCTTTGACCTTGTACCGAGTGCCGTCGCGGCCCTCGCCAGTCTTGAAGATCAGGATGTCGACGCCGTTCATCGGATCCACAAAGTCTACGTCCTCGACGCGACGTAGCTCGATCATGTCGTTCTCGATGCCGCGCCCAACTTCGAGCGACTGCGGACCTGCGTCCTCATTGCGGCGATCGATTGCGTTCATGTACACCTTGCGCTGCGCACTGATGCGGTTCGCACGGCGCGCATCGACCTTGTTGCCTGTCGCGCGCAACTTCCGCTCGTCCTGACAGGTCTTACACTTGCGCTTGCCTTTCGTCTCGTATCGCGGGCACGTGAAGCTCGCGATGCCGGCGCCACCAGGCAGATCCACGAAGTGTTTGTACGAGACGCGCTTCCACGGCTTACCCGGTCGGCCGGGCACGATGCGAAAAACGTTCTTGCCTGGTTTGATCTTCAGGTACTTAGATGGGCGCGCCGCCTCGGACTCTGCGTGGTCCTGCTCTGCGTCCTCTTGCGTGTACGACTGGTACTGCAGACCGGTGTCTGATTTCTTTGCCATCTTTGATCTCTTCTGCCACTCAGCCTAACGGGCTATCTGGGGCGCTGGATCTACGTTGATTTGATCGCCTACTCCTCGTCTTCGTCGTCTTCCCACTCTCCTTCCTCGTTGTCGTCACGCAGGCTCGGATCTGCGCGCAGCTCGAGGCGGATGTGCGCCCCGAGCGAAACCAGCATGTCGCGCTTCGTGCGCAGCGCCTCCATGTCGCTGGAGATCTTACTGCGCTCGTAATCCGCGATGATGTACTTCTGCACAGAGGCTTGGTAGCTCGCGTTCGTCAGCACCTTCGCCTTGAGCACTGCCTCGGGCGGCTTCTTCTCGCCCTCCGAGTCCTCGAGCAGCGCAATGTACACCTCGGCGTAGCGCTGCTCCTTGGCGGCCTTCGCTGTCGCAGCGTCACGCGACGCTTCAGCGAGAAGCTCGCCTTGTCGCGCAAGCGACGCGGACATCAGCGTGTATTCGTGTTTCACTGACTCCGGCGCGATACTGAAGTCGGGACGTTCGCGCACTGGCGCGGACTCAGGCGGTTTCTTCTTGCTGCTCATGCTGCCTCCAGGTTCTGCATGCTTCCCCACGCGTAGCCCCACTTCTGATCGACTACGAGCGGAACACCGTTCGAGTTATGCGACGTCATGATCCGCGCCAGGTTCTTGGACGCGTGGTCGAGTGTCGCTTCTTTCACGTGCAGGATCACGGCGTCATGGACGGTCGACACTAGCTCACCCTTGCCGATCATGCGCTTATCCGTAAGCAGCCACTGCACGATCGGGTGAAGTGAAGCTGTGCAGAAGTCCGCTGCCGAGCCCTGCACGCTCGTGTTGCCGGCCGTGCGCTCATAATGCGCGCGCATACCGGGATCCTGATCGAGGATCTTCGGAATAGGGCGCACGCGCGAACGGGCACCGTCCCACCACGTCCACGCCGTCCCCGTCTTTCGGGACTCGCGGATGCAGCGCTCCATAAACTCCTCAAGCTTCTTGTACCGGCCCCAGATCATTCGGTTGATCTGCGTGACGACGTTGACCGAGACGCCGAACTCAGCGGCCAAGCTCTTGTCGAACTTGCCGTAGAGCTTTCCGAAGATGATCGACTTGACCTGCGAGCGGTATGGATCCTGCTCGTCCTTCGTCATCTTGTCCCACTTGGCACGCGGGATCTTCCACGCTACCTCGCAGCACAAGCGCGCACCGTTGCTGTGAATGTCGATGCCCTTTTGGAAGTCGGCGATCATCTCCGTGTCGCCTGAGAGGAACGCAGCGACGCGAAGCTCGAGCTGCGAGTAATCCGCCTCGAGCAGCACCCAACCTGGTCGCGAGACGAAACAGTCTCGGGCCATCTTCCCGAGCTCACTGCCTTTCGCGCGCGGGATGTTCTGCAGGTTGGGCTCTTGCGAGCTGAGGCGCCCTGTGCCGGCGCCGTCGAGTAGGAAGCTGCCGTGCACCCGGCCGTCGTCGCGTATGTGGCGCAGAAGGCCGTGCGCGTACGTGCCGGAGAACTTCGAGAGCTTGCGGTGCTCGAGGAGCAACGCGACGTAGGGATGCTTCGACGCGATGCGCGAGAGCGACTCCTCGTCCGTACTGCGCGCGCCAGAGTCGGTTTGCTTGTAGGACGGGAGCCCGAGCTCGTCGTACAGGTACTTGGCGAGCTGCACGGGCGACGCTGGGTTGATGTCGGTGTGCTTCCGCATGGAGATCTCAATCTCCTTGAGGCGCGTGTCACACCGAGACGCCAAGGCCATAACCGCTGTGCGATCTACCGGGAAGCCCCAGTTCTCGATGTACCGCACCGCTTTATTTGCGTCGCGCACCACGTACTTCCACGCGCGGTGGATCGTGGGGTGCTCCTCGAGCACTGGCTTCTCGAGATCCGTAACCTCGCGCGTGCTGAACACGTCGCGCGCGTTGTACCGATAGAGCGTCTTGGGCTCGAGGAAGCCGAACATGAACGCGTCAGGCTCCTCCCCGCTCTGCAGCTGCTTGAGTACCGACGGCGGCACGTAAAACGCAGGCGGCTTGATCTTGCGCCGGTTGCCCTTCGGCGTGAACTCGGACAACGGAAACGCCTGTCGGTTGAGTTCCGCTTTGATCTTCTTCGTCTCGGCGCCAGCTTCCTGTTTGTGACCACCCATGCCGACCATCTCTGCGAGCACGTCCAACTTTGCAGAGAGATCAGGATAGAGCAGCTTGTGCCCGAGACGTGTGTCGTAGAAGATGTGTTCGCAGACGAGGCCAAGTTTCGCCTGCGCGGAGCGATCGTCGTACTTCCCGTTCTGGGTCGCGATCGGCACTTCCTCGAACACGACCTTCAGCGGCTCCACACATCGCGGATCTTGCAGCGCTTCACGCGTCCACGTGAACGACGTATTGCCGTGACCGAGCACTGTCAGTGACTCGATCCGAAAGTCCTTGTTGCCGACGCGCCCGAACGTCTCAACGTCATACGTGATCCATGACTCACTGAGCAGACTACGAGCTGCGATGCGCGCGTGCTTCCGCGTCTCCACGAGCTTCGTGTAGGTATCCACGAACCACGGCTCGACGTTCACTGAGAGCGCCCACTGCAGGTCCGACTCGAAGTCCTTGCGCGAGAACGGATTCTGGAACGCGATGTCTGGCAGCGTCATCACGAACACTGGGATGTGGTCGCCAAGGCAGTTCGTCGTCCAACCGTACGCACGCCGCACCTGCAGACCCTGCACGCGACGCCCGAGCACTGCGAATGCTGCCTCAGGGCCAAGCACGATCACGCGCGATGGGGCGACGTGCTCGAACGTGTGCGCCAGGTAACTCCGGCATGCTTCAACGTTCTTCGGTTTGATCTTCTTCGCGCCGGCTGCGCACTTGAGCGCGTAGTCGTAGGAGACCTCCTCGCGAGCCCACTTCTTCACCATCTCGCGAACGCGCTGGTGGTGCTGGCCGTAGAAGGGCTTGCCTGCGGTGTCCTCGAGACGCGTCGGCTTCTCGCCAACAATGAGCACGCCGCCTGTAGAGGCCGCACGCTCCGGCTTCATGCACACGTGCCGGACGCGCTCGCGATAGTCGCACTTGGTGCAGCTCGAGTCTGGCACCGAGAGCTCAGCGTCCTCCAAAGCCGACCGAGGCACACCGTGCGGATACAGTGCAAGCCGCTTCATCCCCCACCCTTCTTGTTTTTTGGATCGGAACGCCTAGCAGGACTCGAACCTGCTACGGAGCAACCAGCGGCGTCAGCGTCGGACTACTTGATCTTGGGATTGATCAGCTCGACGGCGCGCGGCACGCGCGTCTCGAGATCCTTGATGGGCTTGAGCGCAGGAAGCTTGGTCTTGAGCGCGAGACACGCCGCCAAGATGTCTTTCTTGCTCTTGAGGCCCTGGTCCATCAGCTCGACCAGCACCGCGCGAAGCTTCTCAGCGTTCTTGAGAGCAGGCGTGATCTTTACTTTGGTGCTGCCAGAGGCTGCCGCAGCGCCCTTGCCCTTCTTACCGGCAGGAGCTTCGTCTTCGTCCTCGTCGGCATCCTCGTCCTCGTCATCCGAGTCTTCGTCATCGCCGTCGTCCGAGTCCTCATCCTCGTCCGCTGCGTCTTCGTCGTCTTCGTCGTCCGATTCGTCCTCGTCTTCGTCCTCCTCTTCGGGCTCCGGCTCCTTCGGCTTCTTGGCTCCCTTTCCCTTGGTGGCAGGCTTACCCTTGGCGCCCTTGCCTTTGCCCTTGTCAGCCGCAGGCTCCGACGTGTCTACTTCGATCTCTTTGATTCGGCTCACGATCTCGATCGCCGACGAAACATCCTCAGCTGGGATGCTGACGGTGAGTACATGCAGCGATCCGGTGACTTCGACACTGTACGAACTGACTTTCATGATCACGCTCTCCTTCTGACGCTCAAGTAGTCTTGCGCGGTAGCTCGATTTTTAGTGGCGATCCCGTGCACGAGCTCCAAGCGACGGCCGCCAGCTTGGCACAATGCGCTCGCGCCAGCGAGCGCCCAAGCCCTACAGCCGTGTGCCCGAGACAGCGAGACGCCGCCGGACTGCGATCTTCAGTAACACCAGATACCCCATGAGGTCGTCGATCGTGTCGTCGAGACTCTCGTCGGGCAGCGCGTGCCCGCGACTCAAGCGACTGATCTTGTCGTCGAGCCTGACCTTGATCTGCTCCACGCTGTCTGCGCGCGAGAACACGCGCATAGGCGACAAGGCGCTGTCACCGTACGCCGCGTTCTTACTCACGAGCATTTCCTCGATGCCCTTCAGCGCAACGTCGAGATCTTCTTTGAAGCGCACCTGCGCCTCTGGTACTGCAAGTATGGATGCCATCTGTGATCAAAACCTTTCCCGCAAGTCGATTGGGTCGAACCTGCCGATACTGCGCCGAGCCGCCTTCCGTAGCACACGCGCATCGAACACAGCAGGATCGGCTCCCGCCGGCAGACGCACGCACCCTGTAGCCTTGCCCCGCAGCCGCAGCTTCAGCGCGTAGGCATGGCTGTAAATCCACTTGTCGCCGTCCATCACAAAGCACAACGGGCGCTCAGCGTGCAGAAGCGCGTCGTGCTGCGCTTCAGACATGCTGCCGAGAAACGCCGCAGCGTCCGGTTGGTGCGGGAACGAATCGAACGCACCCTCAACGAGGATCACTGGCACGTCGGTCTCCTCGAGTACCGCGCAATGGTTGTAGAGAAGATCCTTCTGCATGCCCGGCGGGTACAGGTACTTCTGCGCGTGCTGCCGCTGTGCGTTCGGCGCAGGCTCAGGCACCCACACACGCGCGATCCAACCCAGCCAACGAGAGCGGTCTACGCTGAGGTGTGGGACAATGATTCTGTTCGCGTACCAGCCGTCACAGCAACCGTGGATCTGCAGCTCGCGCCACAGAGACTTAGGCACGCCTCGTGATCGAAGATAGTCACGCGCTGGGCGCATAGACATGGAGCGATCGTCGTAGAGCGGGACGAACTCCTCGAGCGGCTCGAACAAAACCTCGCTGTCATCTTCGTCCTCGTCGTCACTCCACGAGCCTTCGTCTTCGTGATCGCCTAGACGACCAACAGCCTCACACCGAAAGCACTTCCACCAACCAGTGCGCTGGTTGTAGCTGAGGGAGAGTTTACGATCGCGATGCCCGTCATCCGCACAGAAGGGACAGGCGATGCGCGTATAACGCGATCCTTCTTTACCCGACTCCAGGAGCTCCTGGACGCGATCGTTTCTCTCCGACACCCGGCGCCTATTGTTTCTTGAAGACCATCGAGCGCACTGCGCAGTCCTTTGCCTCGAGCACGAGGCGCAGCGTCGCACCGCGATTCTCAGGGAAGTCGCGAAGCATCGCCTCCGCCTCACGAAGCTTGAGCTGTGACCACGCAGACTCCTCGTTGTCTGGAAGCTCGTGCCGCAAACGTGGGATCAGCATCTTGACGGCGTCACAGCAGTATTCGGGATCAAACGTCTCAGCGCAGACGTCGTGCGCGAGCTCTGTGAACAGCTTCGACGCTGACTGAAGATTCGCGGGGAGGTGCTCCCACGTGAAGTATTGCAGTAGGTAGTGATCAAACATCGTCTCGTCCTTCCTTCTAGTTTGCGCTCAGGGATCACATCACAACCATGCGCCCCGAGGCCCAGTCATGCGGCAGGGGCCCGACAGAGACGTCAGAGACGCCGTATCGGTTCTTGCCGATGAAGTATTCGATCATGTCTCCGCCGGCGCTCTTGTTCAACGTGATTACGAGGTCCGCCACGTCGACCTTGCGCGTGCTATCACGCACGTCACCGAGACCGATACGTTTACGAGGATCCTTGCCTTTGATCGCTGCCTGTGAGCCAGTGAGGCCCCACTTGCCATTGTCTTCGCAGAAGACGCGAAAGTCCTCCGTCTGCGCGCCCTGCGTGATGTACTCGTTGTCCTTCGTATTGCGCGCGCCGAGCTTGTCGATGTAGTCGATCACGAGGCAGTCGACCGCGTAGCCCTCCGCGTCCTCGCACTCGCGAACCCACGCAGCGATGTCTGCAAACGTCGTTGTCTTCGGCGAGAAGTGCTGCACCACCAAGGTGCCCAGTGTCGGATGCATCGCCTGCAGCTCAGTGCGGGCTGCATCAAAGTCGCCAGAGACGATCACCTCTGTAGGCACGCCGGTCAGGTTTGCCTTCGTACGCGCCATGATCTCCGTAACCGGAAGCTCGAGGGACGCGTAGCAACAAAACATCCCGTACCGAAGATTGGTCGCTACGGTGTGACTCAGCTGCATGGACTTGCCGCCGCCAGGCCCAGCGATGAACATCGATGCGGTTCCGCGCGGCGGTCCTCCGCGCAGCACAGCATCGAGCTCCGGGATACCGAGCGGCATGCGATGCACGCGGCGCACACGATCGATCTCGGCAAAGCTGTCCTGACCGAGTCGCAGCCCAACGGAGGAATCGACAACACCGATGCGCTGCGAGCGTTCAATCTTCGGTATGATGCGCTCCATCCCTTTGCGGGAGCTGTAAGCGTCAACGGTCGACTTTACGATCTCCGCGTCCAGTCTGCGCCGCAGCACAGGCACGAGCTCCTCACGCGCCTCGACGTCCGTGATGTCGTCTGCTTCGATCAACAGGTCGAGAACAGAGAGCACTTGCTTCTTCGAAACCGAGCCCTCCTCGTTCAAGCGCCGCAGCCGTTGGAGTAGCACTGAGGGGTGTGTAGGGCCGCGACCGCTCGACTTCATGATCACTTTACACGCTTTGATGATCAGCCGTGCTGTGTCGTCCTCGAGCGCCTCTGGTTCGATCTCGTGTCCTACCGACCCGAAGAACTTCGGCGACGACGCGCAGAGCCGCGCCACTGCGCGCTCGAACGATGGATCCAAGCCATATGATTCCTCCTTACCAGCCAAGAGATCCCCCTATTTGCGATCACCATAGGTAGGCACCTTGCTCGAGTGCCTCCGCAACGTTCGCTTGCTGAGTCCGAACCGCGCGCCGCGCTTCCTTGATGAGCCCGCGGTATAACTGGTCGGGCAGCACTGCGTCTACCACCTCTTGCACGTCCGAGCGCTCCAGCTGCAATCCCTTACGCTTGCGCTTGCGCGCACGCGCGATCAGAAGCACGCGCATACGTTCGTAGCGACGCATGAGCGTGAGATGCGGCTTCACAAACTGGATCCGCTGCCCACGCACAGCCTGCTCCGAAGGAGCGTAGAGCCAGTCGAAGCTATGCAGGCGCTTCCAGCCGTACACCCACGCGAGTGAAGGGCGGTGCGCGCGAGCCGACATCCGCCATGTCGACGCGCTCATCGCGCACCACACATGCGGCCGGATCTTCTGCTGACGTATGAACAGCGCGCTGCGTTGAAGAGCTGCGAGCGTCTTCACGGCGTACAGATGGCGCATGCGCAGATCGTTGTACGGCCGTAGCCCGTAGCAGTCGAAGAAGTGCGGCATGGTCGCGTGGTACGCGACGAGCAGCTGCAAGCACCACTCTGCCGGGTCGTCCCCGGTGAGCAGCGCAGGTGCAGGGATCCGTACGGTGGGAACGACCGTTGTGCTCGGGTACGCCGGCAGCACGTCTCCGAAGCGCACAACGATCTCTGTCCAGACGTCAGTCGCGCTACCTGCCAGCGTAGCGGTCACTGCGCTGATCCTTGGCTCTGGGGTGCGTACCGCGAAACGTCTTTGACCGTAACAAGGAAGCAACGATCAGAGCGCGACGCCGCGCGAGTACGAACCCCAGGGCCAAGGATCAGGTGCTGCATCTTCCGCGCGTCCCCCTTCTACGGGGCAGGACTTACGCGGCTTGGAGATTTTTAGCGCCCCTCAGCTGCTCATTTTCTCGGCGCAGCTCGCGGTACTCGCTAAGTAGTCGGCCGAGCGACCGCGTTGCGAAGTCGGTCGTCGCCGCAGCGTCAATGTCGCTGCCGAGGCGCTGACACAGCTCGTGCTCGATGTTCGCTAGTTCTTTCTCTGAGATACGACGCATAACAGCACTCCTTCTTCTATCCCCCTTCAAGCTTGCTCACGGGTGTCACGAACACAGGATACTTCTCAATCGCGAATGCGCGCAAGCGATCTTGGGTGTGCCTGCCCAACCACTTGCAGGACTTGTGCCTGTTGCGGCACCCGCACCCGAGATCCTGGATGTCGAACACCTCGAACTCATCCTTCACGACCGACCCGTCCATGGAGTGCCTACGCATGCCACGGCCGATGTCCTGCAGCACCGCGATGGTGCTCTTGCCGCCCGCGCCGATGATCACCGACATGAGCTCCGGGATGTCGATCCCTTCCTGAAAGATAACGTTACAGATCAAAACGTCAACATCTCCGTGCACCAATCTTCGGATAGCTGCCTGACGCTGCGGTGTCTTCTTCTCGCCCCACGTGAACTCCGCGTGGAGCCCGGCTTCCTCGAGCAGCTTCGTCATCGTGCGACCGTGGGCGATCGATTTTACGAACAATAGCGATGGCTTGGCAGCGTGCTTCGCGATCTTCACGAGCGCTGCATTGCGGTCAGGATTCTCCACCACGCACTCGTTGTACACGGAAGTCCACGTCGTTGCCGTGGATGCCTGGTGCGTCACAGGCACGAGACGAATCTTCGGACGTGCGAGCAAACCCACGCCCGCGAGCTGCTCTGCGGAGACGCGATGAATGGTCGGGCCGAGCGTCGCGATGACATACAGGCTCTTCTGGTCACCGCGCGAGAAGGGCGTACCGGAGAAGCCGTAGCGATAGTAGGCGTTAGGCAGCGACATCATCACGCGCCAATAGGTCGCGGCCGGCGTGACGTGGCACTCGTCCACACCTACGGCACGAATCCCCTGCAGGAACGCCCCAAACTTCTTCGCGAGCTGCCCTGTCATGCCCGAGCTGAGCGACTGGAACATTGCGACCGTGATGCGGCGATCGAACTGAAGCTTGCCGTCACCAATGATGCCCACACGCTCACCTGTGCGAGCCGCGAAGCGATCGGCAATCTGGTACAGCAAGTCCTTCTTGTTCACGAGCAAGAGCCAGCGCGTCGGATAGACCTCGGTCAGCGCGACCATGATCTCCGTTTTCCCTGCGCCAGTTACATGGTGAAACACGCCGCGAGGGTGCTCCTTCGCGGCAGCAAGCGCGTCGACCTGGTGAGGTCGGAGCCAATCAACCAACGCCTGCGGGTCCGGTGAGACTGGTCGCAGACGGCGATCGACCAAGTCGACGCGCTTGCCATCCTTCTTCGCACGCTTGCGGACCGCGCCGACAAGACCTGCAGGGAACGAGTTGTTCCGCTTGTCGAGCAGGTGCATGTACCCGTCTCCGTACATGCGCGCCTTGTAGCTGCCATCCTTGAACGAGAGGATCGAATCCAGCCACTTGAGCTCAACCGGCGCCGCCTCCTTGGTGTACGCCCGCAGGTTATCTACCGCGATCAGCAAGACGTGCCTACCTTCTAGATCTCGACTTCCTCGGAGGCCTCGACCTCTACATCCTCACGCACCTTGCGAGAGCGCTTGGGCTTGTCGGCTTTCGCCTTCTTGGATCCCTTAGCACCCTTGGCAGGCTTGGGCTCCTTGCCCTCCTTCTTCGCCTTCTTCGCTGCGCCCTTCTTCGGCTTCTTGGCCGGTGCCGTTTCGATCGTCTTCTCGCGATACTTGGCGAGCGACGCACGACGCGACGCGGCAACGCGGATCAGGAAATCAGCTGCTTCGCCGATTTGCACTCCCCGCTCTTCGGCGACGGCGCGGAGCTCTTGGTACGACTCGTTCGTGATCTTCACTTGCTTCGACATTCGATCCTTCTTCCTTTCCCGCATCGCCAAGCCCGAACATTCGCGCCTGCGCCGGGCCTATGTGGGCCACCACGGATGTGATCAGTACGTAGCGACGGTGAGCAACAATCTCAGATTCGATCACACCTGTCTCTGCCCACCGACCTATGGTCTGCCGAGTGACGCCGATCCTCTTCGCCATCTCGAGTGCGGGCATGTATCCGTTATCCCGCATCACGGCAACTTGATCGACGGCATCGTGAGTGTCAACTGGTTTGTTCGGCATCCACGTCCTCTCCGAGTAGCGACAGTAGGCCGCGTGCCAGATCGCCACCCTTGCCCGCTGCGCGCTTCAGTTTCTTGCGACACAGGCGGTACGTTTCCTTGTCCGCGAAGGTGATCTCTAGTACGTACGGCTTCGCGTTGACCTCTTTGTCGTCCTCGGAATCCACAGGAGACAGTGAGATCTCCTCCAGCGCGTCCTCAGAATCCGAAGAAGCCTTCTCCGTGAGCGCCTCGATCTTAGACGGCGAGAAGCCAGTCAGCGTCGAGAGCTGCGCCGACGTCCAGTTGGTCTCCGCCATGATCTCCTCCATCATGGCGCCCGCGATCGTCAAGTCAAGCTCGCCGCGTAGCTGATTGAGACCGATGCCGATAGCCTTGGCGCGCGCGTCAGCTGCCTTGAGCACGATCGCAGGCAAGGCGGCGATGCCGAGGTCCTTCGCAGCCCAGTACCGGTGATGCCCGTCGATGATCTTGAAGTGCCCTTTCTTCTTAGTCGGGTGGACGAGGATGGTTTGAATCGCACCCTCCTCTTTCATGAACGCTACGAGCGCCGCGTACTCCTGCGGACTCATGCGGTTTGGGTTGGTCTCCTTGTCGAAGGAGGGCGTGAGGTTGCGAACGCTCACTGAAATCTGCTCGACTGTCTCAGCCATTATCTGCTCTCCAGAGATCAAATAGGACGCGGTCACCTGCTACCTTATCACGGATCGCGCGGACTTCCTTGTAGACGCGCTGCACTGGCACGCCGTGATCGGCTGCCACGTCACGCGCTGCATACTCCTTCGACAGCATCGCCAACGCGAATGCCAGCACCTCTGCCCCCAGTAACTCCTGTAGCCGCATTCGCACGCGATGTGCGAGGCGAGCTTCGTCCAATACCTCCTCGACCGACTCCGGCGCAACGTGCTCGTCGTTGATCAAGGCTTCGCGGAACAGACCGATGAGCTCTGTCGGATCGTGCTGCGCACTCACCGGAGCCGACGCCTGCAACACGAACCGCTGGCACGCGTACAGTGCTGCGCGCCAGGCGTATCCCCCGAATCCCCCTTCCTGTGGATCGTACGTGCGCAGCGCTGTGAGCTGCGCAAGCCACGCCTCCTGTTCCAAGTCCTCCCCGTCCACCCACCACATGCGCCGCTGATACCGCCTAGCGACCTTCCGTGCGTTGGAAGCGATCTCGATGCGGTACTCCTTCTTCATTCGACCACCATCAGCGCTTCGACGAGCCGCCCCTCGAGCGCTGTGACAGATCCGCGTACGTCGGTGAGCTTTGCGCCCAACAGGGTTTCGTAGTGCGTGAGCTTCTTGAGGATCCCTGAGCACGCGCTCTGACGCGTCATGATCCCGCGCTTGCCGAGCGGCTGCTCGGAAAGCTCCTTGCCGATGCGCTCGAGCTCCTGCGTCGCTTCTGCCACGAGAGCCGCAAGGATTGCCTCTACAGCCTTCTCACTGCGCACCGCCGGCACCTCGTACACAGAGGCGCCGTAGCACGAAGCCTCGATCAGCGCAGAGACCTTGTGCCAGCGCTCGACACGATCTTCGGGTACGAAGTAAATGCCGCCGCCTTCGCGCAAGCGCACGGACTGGTTCGCCTCCGCTTGTCTGATCAACCAGGTTGAGATGTCCGCAGCGTCCAGTTGATCCAACGCCTTGTTGTACGCGTCCCAGATCTGCTTTCGCACCTCGCTCGGCTGTCCATACGACGACGTGTTGATCCTGCACTGCAGTTCGTCGTCATCGTCGAGCCAGACCTTCATCTCTGTGACGTACGTAGGATCAGGCGGTGCCTCACCGACGACCGGCTCCGCGTGCTCTGTGCGCACTACAGCGAAGCCTTGCGTCTTTGGGAGCTTCTCAATGAAGCGCCCTTTCGCGTGGTCTTCGAAGAGCTTGCGCGCTGCGCGCTGCATTGCCGCCTGCTCGGAAACAGCACGCGGAAGCACGGATTGATCACCGTCCCACTTCTCCTGGAGTGTCTGCAGCGATACAGAGCCGCCTAGTTTCCACCAGGTGATCAGGCCCGCAGACTTTGACATCTCATTCACTGCGATCAGTTTGGCGTTTGATTGCACGGATTGGATCCTTCCTTGTTACGGCTGTAGCGCAATAGCACACATGCGCGCTTTTGTCAAGTAGCGCACATATAGCGCGTGCATAACAACGCGCGTACGCGCGCAGCGCTCCCCCAGCTACGTAGCCCTGCCCAGATCCGGGGCGCACTGCTGTAGGGGCTGCTAGGGGCGCTTGCGCAGTAGTTACCTCTGCGCGGATCCGCAGCGCTACGGCGTCTCAGCGCGGTGATCAAAAAAGATGCCTGTGCAGGGCAGATTCCGTGCACTGAAAGTGCGCAAAGTGCTATTGTTGTTTTGCTGCACAGTGCAGCGCGCGGCGCAAATAGCGCCGCGCACGCGCGAGGAGGCGCGTGGCACGAGGTCAGGTCGGCGTAGGGACGCGCGGTGCTCCGGCACCAACCCAACGCGTAGGATCACAAGCGCAAGTGCTCGTTGACAACCAAAACGCTGGATAGGCTGATCCCTGCCGACGCTCGAGGCGTCACATAGGCCGGTGGATCCCCGAAGCTGCCATATGCAGTCCAGCGAGGAACGACAAGGACGAAACGTGTTTGCGCAGCGCTACGCGCGCCGAGCACGTCCACACGTAATGCGTGTGCCGATGAGTCCGGAAGCACTCCAAAGGGCAAAGATCAATGGCTACGACGACGAGCATCCCTCCGCGTAACACGTCGGAGCGTTTGGACGCGCTGTTCGTGCAGTACGAGAAGCTGCCGCGCGCAGTGCGCCTCATGAAGGCGCGCACACTGAGGGAGCAAGCGGCCGTTTTGCCGAGCAGCACCGCAACCAGACTGATCCGCCTCGCAAAGGCGTTGGAGAACCTAACATGAAGAAGGATCACAAGTGAAAACGCAAGAAGCATTCGAAGCACTGTTCCGCATGTCCGAGTTTGACATCGAAGACGTGTCAATCCACTTTGCCAAAGCGAAGTCGGGCGTCACGTGCGCAACGATCACGGCCCAACTGTCCCAGCTGCTGAGCCTGTTCCTCTGCGAAGGCGGTCGCCTCACTGAGGAGCAACGCGCAGCGATCACCAACGCGCTCCCGTCCGTTAGCGTCTGCAAGGACGGAGCGCTCCGACTGTACTTCCACTCCTGAAGGTCAAGTAGGACGAAACGCGCTGCAAGCGCGTACGCACGTGGCGCGTGCGCTGATGAGTCCACTCACAGAAGGTAAACCCAAAAACAAGGAAGCACTATGAAGATCCGTACCATCCAACGCACGTCACAGGTCAACACCAACAAGCGCTACAGCCGCATCTACGTGAAGCGCGTCGGCAAGGCTGCGCAGGACGAGGCGACCGAGTACGGCGCGATCAGCAAGCTCATCACCAACGCGCTGAACGACGCGGGCCACGCCGGCAAGGCGCGCTACCGCAGCAACGAAGGTGCGTGGTTCTTCCACGGCGGCGCGATCGAGAACGACAACGGCGACGTGCAGGACTTCTTCGTTGAAATCGCTGCCTGAGGACGAAACGCAGTGCTCCCCGGAGCGCGCGTACACACGTGAGGCGTGTGCTGACGAGTCCGTCGGATACCTAGGAGAGAGATCCATGCCCAAGTTGAACGAAGACGTGCGCGCCATGCGCGAGCCTACGGAGCGCGAGGAGTACGACGCTGCGGAATTCGAGGCGGAAGAGAAGGCGATCATGCGCATCATCAATGCGCGCGCCGAGCTGTCGCACACCACAGACGGGCCGATCACGCGCTTCGTACTGATCGCACGCGCTTGCGAGTTGGCGGCGAAGGGCGAGGTCGCGCATGACGTTGTTGCCAACGCTCTGTACGAAGAGCTCGCCGAGCGCGGGCTAATGGCGTTCGACCAGGAGTAAGGCCGAAACGGGGGGACTCCTCCGTACGCACGTAACGCGTGCGCTGACGAGGCCGTCAGTCACAACACCAAAAGGATCCAACAACATGGCAAAACCACAACAGCAACAACGTCGCTCCCCTGCTCCCCCCGCTGCGCGCACTGCGCAGAAGGCGGAGGGCAAGCGCAACCCTGCCCCCCGGTCGGTCGAGATCGACGAGGACGACAGCGAGGACGAAGACGAAGGTGAGGGCAGCAAGCGCGAGAAGCGCTCGGACAAGGCGATGCTGACGATCCGCATCATGCGCCTCATGAAGGGCGCTGCGCGGGTGCAACACTCCCTGGGCAAGGACACGGGCGAGGACGAGCTCGACGCACTTACCGCAGCGCTCAAAGCGCTCGGCGAGATGGCGTCAGCACTCCCCGAAACGTGGCAGCGTGCAAAGGTCGCCGGCGGCGCAGTAACGCGCACGATCGAGCCCGGTACGATGGTGCGCGTGCGTGAGAAGCGCGTCGCCGCATACGCGGACCTGGTCGACAAGAAGGACCTCGTGGATCTCAAGGTCGTGAAGCAGGCTGGTAACAAGCTTGCAGTCAAGACGTCGAGCGGACAGACGCTGTTCTTTCCACTCGCGCACATCACGACCGAAACGGCCGACTCCGACGAGGAGTGATCTTGCAGTGGGGCTAGTGCTCCCCCGGAAAGGGAGCACCCCTTCCCTGATCTCCGCAGCGCGTCTGCAGGGACGAGGGAAGGGTAGGCATTGTGCCTGCTCGGGGGGAATCCAAATGAAGAAGCAGCTCGTACTCGCTGCGCTGACTCTCAGCGCATGCGGCAACGACGTCCACACGACCGTAGGCGTCACCGACTCCGCACGCTTGCGCTTGCTCGAGGTGATCGAGGCAACCAACCTTCTAAACGCTCAGCTCGAGTACGACGTCTTCTCTGTCGCGCGCACCAACAACGCGTACTCCGACGAGATGGTAACGCTGTCTCAGCAGAACAAGCCCTTCGCCAATCCGAAGCAGTCAGGGCTCATCGAGCGCGATGTAGACGGCGTGCGCATTACGATCCTAGCGCGGACCAAAGTCCACCAGATCGCGCATGAGCTCGGACACGCTGCAGGCCTCGAACACGTCGATGATCCGACGAACCTCATGAACATCCGCAGCACCACGACGACGCTCAACGCTGAGCAGATCGAGTACCTCAACAGCCTAGCAGAAGGAGCACAGTGAACATGGCAGCGAAGATCATCAGCCTAGCGGAGGCACGCGGACAGTATTACCGCGGCTTCTCTGCTGGGTACAACCGACACCAGCTCACCAAGCCTGCGACCACGCCCGATGCGTACGCGTACCTCAGCGGCTACACGAAGGGCACGCACTTGCGCAGCATGGACGACATGCTGTGGGCGCTCGGGGACGCGTTCTGCAGCACTGCAGCCGAGCGCTCCCAGCTGTTCGAGCTACGCGCTACGATCGCCCAGCTACGGGAACGCAGCGCACTGCAAGGGCGCCGCGGGGAGATCACTGAGGAAGAGGAGCTCGAAGCGACGAAGAACTTTGCTGCGCTGCGCGGCGCAGTGAATGACCGCAACACAGGCACGCGCGTAATCGAGCTGTCAATCTCTGACACCGAGATAGGCTGCTCTGAGTACGGCACGATCATGCGCGACCCGGACGCAGACGAAGACGACGAAGACGCGCGCTACGCGACGTTTTTACTTCGCACACACCCTGAGCTCACAGGCAAGGTGCACGTAGCCAACGGTAGGATCTACTTCAAGCGTGACAAATCATGATCCCGCCCTTCAAAGCTCCGGATCACGTCAGCATCACGTGGAAGCATCGATCGGGGTCGTACACTACGACCGTGCGGATCTCCGACATCGAGCGGCGCTCGGATAAGTGGTACTTCGGCTACACGCACCTCGACACCCGTTACGGTGCTTGGGGCTATGGCTCGATCTACGACAAGGTACGCGAGTACGGGATCCAGGCTTACCACGTCATCCCGCGCGGAGAGTTCCGACCGAACGCGCGGCTGTTCAACGAGCACGGCCAAGACCTCGGGCTCGTGCGACAGGAGGGCGGCGGCGAGGCTGCCTACTACGCTGACGCGCAAGCGTGGGCCGACGGACACTGGATCCGATACCAAGAGGTCGTTGACCGCGGATGGTGGGTGAAGCTGATCGGTACATAAAGCCCCTAGCAGTGCTCCCCGGACGTGGGGACGCTGCTAGGGGCTTTTCTACGTCCGCAGGATTACTGGACGAACATGTTCCAGAAGTCCGTGTCCGTAGCGACACGGAAGTCGGTCGGCGCAGGAGCTGTCGCGTCCGAATGCACGGAACGATAGGCCCAGTCGCCGGCGTTCATCTCCACAGGCAATCCTTCGATCTCGACCGTCACAGTCGAGCCGTTGTCGCTGACGAACTTCGACAACAGGAGCGCTTCGATCTCCCACGCATTGGTACCGTCGTACCGAACCGCGTCGTACATCTTAGCCACAACAGGCTTATCTCGAACGATGATCATTACTCTGCCCTCCCATCGACCCCGAAACGTTCGGGATCAGACCTCGTGCGTGCCCTCGACGCCTCTCGCTTCGCGTGCGCGCGTGCGATGCTCCAGCCAGTGCAACGCCTCCTGGATCTTTGTCAGCGCAAGCGCGTTCTCACGGCACGCATACTTGCTCGACTGAAAGCCCTCGAGGCGGTCGGCAACGATCGCAAGAAGCGCCTCGTCGGTGATGCCGTTGGTACCGACTTCCTTGATCGGGCCATTCTGAAACTCGATCGTAACGTTCTCGAAGCGAACGCCGCTTCCTGGCACAGGTTGATCCAGCGTCGGAGTGAGCTCGTAGACGTGGCTCGCGTTGCCGTGCTCTGGGTTGCGCTCATCAGCAACGATCGTGATGTTGCGGTTGCACTCGTTTTTTTGGTGCGCGGTAATGGATCGCATGTTCGCCTGCTTCCTCTGCTTCGCGTTGTGCTCGGCAGCTCGATCGTAGTGCGCCTCCAGGTCCGCGACAAGGCCCACGCGTCGCGCGATTTGCGGGAAGGCGTTGCACACCATCTCCATCATCTGCGTGTGCGTGCGAGGAGACGTATACGGGTGAATGCGCATGAGAAACGTCGCGTGCGCCCCGGTGCGAACGTCGACCGTATGATCCTGGCTAGACAAGAAGTCCCACGGCGAGTCTCCAAAGCGCGTGATGCCCCACGCCCACACACCACGCGTTTCAGGATAGAGAGCATTGCCGCCGTCAACCGCCTGCCACCCTGGGCCGAAGATCTTGTGACACGCTGCAGCACTCACCGTCGATCCATCCGGCCGGTACATGTGATGCCCGACGCCGCTCCAACACCCAAAGAAGAACACATCGTCGCCCATCTTCTCATCCTTCCTGCAGCCACACTCGTCCGCAAGCGCTATCGCAGTTCGAGCTACAGCACCAGGTAAAAATCTGATCTTAGATAGTAGTGCCGAAGTAGATCTCAGTGCCGCAAGGCACTGATTGATCGTTACCTGAGGCACTGCGCTCGAAGAGCGCCTACAAGGTTCGCTGCATGGGTACGCCTTCGGCGTGGTTCATCTGCATCCCTTCACTATCGTTCGGGACAGACTGAACCGTTTTCTAAGACCGAGACGCGCATCACGCTCACTTCGTTCGCGCGATCACTAAGCGCCATCTCGCAAAATCCACGCGTGTTTAGCACAGGTTTTTCGGATCGCAACCGACGTAACGCACGCCTTCGTCCTGGGATCCTAGCACGCTGCTTATTACACGCGCGCGTGCGCGACGCTCTTACAGCGGGCATCGGCTAAAAACAGCGCTAGCGCGCAAGTCCTACACGTACCGCATAGCAGGAGCAGCAAGACGTGATTGATCCTAAGACGCCAACCGTAACTGGCGACGAGATGAAGAGACTGATCAAGGCCGCCATCTTCACGCCGACGATGAAGGGCTGGGGCCTCCCACTCATGTTCTGGGGAGATCCTGGAGTCGTGAAGAGCGATATGGTACGGCAGGTTGCTGCCGCCTACGGCATGCATCTCGAGGTGCTCTCGCCTGGTGAGCGCGGAGAAGGTGCGTTCGGTGTCACCCCGATGCCTGTCGCACGCAGTGGCACGTTCTACATGACGTACCCAGAGCCGGAATGGCTGCTCGACTTCGAAGAGCACGACGGCCGCGGCATCGTGTTCGTCGACGAGATCCCACACGCGCCTCCTGCCGTCCAGCCTGCCTTGCTAGGGCTGCTTCTCGATCGACGCATAGGCGCGTCATACTTAGGCGCGGGCGTGCGCGTGCTCGGCGCCGGCAACCCGCCGGGCGAAGGCTCGGGCGGTTACGAGCTCTCTGCCGCAGCAGCCAACCGCGTGTGTCACATCGACTGGATCGCACCAACGTTCGCTGAGTGGGCGAGGTGGATGGACGACATCGACCCTGACGATCCGCTACCTGCCAAAGAGAAGTCGCCCTTCAACGCCGAAGACGAAGAGCAGCGCGTGCTCGCTGCTTGGGCCGACGCGTTCAAGAAGGCGCGCACGACCATCATCGCGTTCTTGCGTTTCAAGACCAGCTACCTCCACGTCAAACCGGGAGAGGACAGCCCGCAGCTCTTCCGCGCGTGGCCCTCGAGACGTACGTGGACCTTCGCCACGTACGCGCTTGCAGCTGCTGAGGTGCATGACTGCGAAGACCTCGAGACGATGCTCGTAGCCGGCTTTGTTGGACCGGCCGCCGGCGGCGAGCTCATTGCGTACAAGGAGACGATCGCCAAGCTACCCTCCGCAGCCGACGTGCTCGATGAGCGCAGGGAGTTTGAGATCGATCCGATACGCCTCGACATCACCTACACCGTCTTGCAGTCGTGTGCGCTCCTCGTCGCCGACCCTGCGTGCCAAGCGCGTAAGCGACGCCTCGTCAAGTTTTGGACCTTGTTGCAGGACCTGATCGAGGAGGGCATTCACGACGTCGCAGCAACGTCCGCGCGCATCGTCGCGCGTTCCCCTTCCACCAACAGTGCGCGTCCAACAGAAGGCAAGGAAGCGCAGGCCGTCATGGCCGCCCTGCGCCCGGTGATGGAGGCAGCGGGGTACGTGCTGTGAAGAAAGATCCGAAGATCAAAGAAGCTACCAAGCTCTTCTCCCACGCGCGCATGCTTGCTGTGCGAAAGGCGCCGTTCATGGCCGACATGATCTACATGCTCGTGCCGCACCCTGCGCCTGACCGACTCCCGCCTGGAACAGGCACGGCCGTCACTGCCAAAGGACACCTGCTCTACCATCCTGAGATCTTCGTAGGATGGAGTAACGAGGACCGAGCTACAGCGATCGTTCATGAAGCAGAGCACCTTCGTCGCGACCATCACGGCCGCTTCGCTGCACTGAACAAGCCAGGGGCGCGCCGCGCATGGAACGCCGCAGCGGACGCCGAGCTCAACGATGACCTTGAGGCGATGCGCTTCAAGATGCTCGACACCGATATCATGCCCAAAGACCTCGAGATGCCGAACGGTCGGCTTGCGGAGGAATACTTCAAGCTGGGTGGCGGCAGCGCGGCCATGCGCGGCGTTGGCAAGAAAGGGCGCGGGGAGTGCGGCAGTGGTGCCGGCAACCCGCTGGCCGACGAAGGCGACCTCCCGGCGCTCAACGGCCGGCGCGACCAGCAGCTGCAGGCAGCGCGCGTCAAAGTCGCCCACGCCGCTGTGGAGCAGGCGAGGATGCGCCCCGGCACCGTTCCCGACAGCATCCTGCGCGAAGCAGCCGAGCTCCTCACCCCGCCGACCGTCCCGTGGGAGCACCTGCTCCAGCGCGCCTGCTCCCGCGCCAGTGCACTACGCGCCGGTATGGTCGACTTGTCCTACAGCCGTGTCAGCCGACGGCAGTGCGCGCTCGGCTTCGGTCCAGGTGTGCCGATCGTACGCTCCTTCGTCTCTCCCATACCGCGCGTCACCTTCATCCAAGACACCAGCATGTCGATGGGCGCGTCGATGTTCGCAGCCGCGCTCGCTCAAGCCGATCAACTACTGCGCACCATCCCCAACCTCACCTACATCTCAAACGACGCCGCCGTGCACCTCGTGAAGAAGAACGTGCGCAGTGCGAGCACGATCGCTGCCAACCTCATCGGCGGCGGCGGTACCGACTTCCGCCCTGCGTTCCTCGAGTGCGCGAAGATGCGGCCGCGCCCAGACATCATCGTCTTCTCGACCGATCTGGAAGGCACCTTCCCTGCGGTCAAACCTAGTTGGGCACATGTGATATGGTTGATCACGAGCATACGCGCTGAGCCACCGCCGACGCCGTGGGGCACGCGTATTAGGATCCCTATCAAGTAGGAGGCACGTATGGAAGAAGAGATCGACATCTACGAGAACCAAGCCGACCAGGAGAAGGCACCGAAGTCTGGCATGCGCTTCAGCAACTTCGTACTCGCGCCGCACGACATCGGGCGCGTCGAGATCTGCCCAGCGTCGGTGGTGTTCACAGGGCCGAAGGCGCCGATGCATCCTGGCCAGTGGCACGGCATCTTCATCCACCGCTTCATGCAGTACGTCGTCGAGCGAGGGCGTGACGCGGCGCTCGCCTACATCAAGTCCAAGAAGCAGAAGTACGTACTTGAGCTCTGCACGCGCATGGATCTATCTACCGTGCCGATGGACGGCATCCCTGAAATGACGATGACGATCAACACCGACACCATGCGCGGTGAGACGATCGAGCGCGACGTCGCCGAGCCAAAGACTCACGTAGCGATGCGCGCCGACATCGTGTTTCGCACAGACAACCTGTGGCACGTGGGCGACTACAAGACAGGCAAGCCAACAGAAGCCGACGTGTTGCAGAGCGTGCAGATGCTGACCAGCGCCACAGCGCTGCACCTCATGGAGGACGATCACCCTGACGTCTACGCCAGCTTGATCTGGATCGAGAAGACTGGGAACCTACTCTGGCACACCAAGTTGATCCCGTCCGCTGTTCTGCGTAAGCACGCGAAGCGCGTACGCCGCGCGCATCTGCTCGCGCTCGAGATCCGAGACGAATACAAGCAAGAGGGCTGCGAGCCTGAGTACCACCCGGGGGAGCACTGCATGGGCTGCCGCATGGAGAAAACGTGCCACGTCTCCGCGCTGAGGAAGGTCGCATGAAAACCAGCGTCATGAAGAGTCGCGTTCTCAAAATGATCGCAGAAGGTCACGGCGACATTCGCGTCCTCACCGAGAAGGTGAAACAGTTCGAGCGCAAGGCGCCGCCGATCTTGCGGCAGGTACGCGTCAATCAACACAACACCGCGTTCGTCGGCACACCGCTCAAGCAGATCCTCGTCGAGCTCTCGCACGGCCGGAAGATCCGCTACGACTACGCGCTCAGGAAGTACGTGATCCACGAGCGCAAGACATACCAGCCGCCAGTATCGATGGACAAGGTACTGGATCGCTACGCACATACCATTCCGAAAAAGGTGTCCAAGGACATCCTGTTGCTGTAGGGAGACCCCATGCCGAGCGCAAAGACCGTCATCTACCAAGAGTCCGTAAAGCAGGTTTGGCTCGTGTACCGGATCCTGGGCACAATCGACTTCGATAAGCTACTCGCAGACATCGAGCGCGCTGACGCCTTGGGCCCGATCGTCGACCCAACTACGTGGCGCGACAACCACAAAGCCATGGACGTCGATAAGCGCGCGCTGGGTGCTGCGGCAAAGTTCATCGGCACCATGAAAAAGATCGAGGAAGAAGCACCGCAAAGGAGTACCACATGATCGACTACGAATCCGAAGAAGCCATCCGTGCCGCTGCGATCAGCAGCGTTGCTGACTACACAGAACTCCTCGTGGAGTCTAAGAAGGCGGTTGCGGCTGTCGCCAAGCGACTCGCCATGATGCGCGCTGAGTCGAACCTGCACGTGATCTCAGCGCACGCCATCAACCCGGCCATCATTGAGGCCAACGAGTGCCTGCTCGCGGCAATCCACAGAATGCGAGAAGCACAGGCGCACCTCGCGCTCGCGTGCAACGCCTTCGACCATGTCGCGAAGATCGCGCATGAGGGCGTGCCGCATACGCACGATCATACAGGGCCCACAAACTAGCGCACCTGTGCTAGGGTCGGATCTTCCGCACCAGGAGGGTCTCAAGTGGACGACGAGAAGGCCGAACTACGCCGCCGAGGCAGGAGCTCGCGAAACCGTGGCAAGGACTACGAACGAAACTGCGCCAAAGCGCTTCAAGCTGTCTACCCCACCGCTGCGCGCCTCTTCGGGCAGGCACGCCGAGGCTCCGACGCACCTGACGTCGGCAACACACCGTTCTGGATCGAGTGTGGCACAGGCTCCACACAAGCGATCCGCGCCAAGCTCAACCAAGGGTTGCGTGACTCCGCGACGTCGGAGAATCTGCGCTACGTCAACAAGCCTGTCTTAGCAATGATCCGAACCGCCAACGGCGAGCACATCGTGGCAATGAAGCGATCCGAGTTCATCGATCTCCTCGCCAAGATCGAACTAGCGATGACCATCATCGAAGACGCAGGGGGATAGGGAAATGATCGACGTACTGAACACTGGCATCAAGCAGCTCGAGACTGCGATCAAGCTGCACCAAAAAGCCTACGACGCTGGCGAGCCTACGATCAGCGACGTTGAGTTCGACGAGCTCATCGCGAAGCTCCGCGACCTCAAGCCCGACAGCAAGGTGCTCGAAGAACTCGGCAATACCCTCACGAGTAGGAAGGTGCGGCACGACGTGCCCATGCTCTCGCTCGAGAAGGAGTACGAGGTGTCGCGCATCGTCGCGTGGGCGCAGAAGATCGGCGGCAAGTTTGTCGTCGCCCCCAAGTACGACGGCGCGTCCCTCTCCCTCGTCTACGAGCAAGGGCAGCTAGCGCACGCGCTGACGCGCGGCAAGCGCGGGCAGCAGGGTGATGACGTGACACACAGTGCGGTCTACGTCGAAGGCGTGCCGCTCGAGATCAACACCAACCTGCGTACGATCGTACGCGGCGAGGTGCTGTTCACGCTGCAGGACTGGGAGGCCGACCTCAAGGCGCACTTCGAGGCCAAGAAAAAGCCGGGCAGCATCTCCAACCCGCGTAACGCCGTCGCCGGCACGCTCCTCAGCAAGAAGCCCGAGAAGAAGGTTCTGCGTCGCAGCTACTTCCTCGCGTACGATATCCTAACCGCCGACAACAACGGCGATTACGACACCTCTGCCGCGTCACTCGTCGACCGCCTTGACGATCTGCGCGCGTACGACTTTGAAGTTGGGCGCTTCATAGAAGCGACGCCTGAGACGCTCGAGGAAGTGATCGACGACCTACGCGCACACGAGTTTCCGATGGAAACGGACGGCCTCGTGATCAAGGTCGACAGCTACGCGCGTCGTAAGCTCCTCGGCGCCACTGCGCACCATCCGCGCTGGGCGATCGCACTGAAGTACCAAGGCGGCAACGGGGAGACCACGCTGAAGGACGTGACGTGGCAGGTGTCGCGAACGGGCGCAGTGTCTCCGGTGGGCATCGTCGAACCCATCGAGCTCTCTGGTGCAACGATCACGCGTGTCACGCTCCACAACCTCGACCAGATCAAGAAGCTCGGTCTCAAGGTGCCCGCCGTCGTATCGATCACAAGACGCGGCGGCATCATCCCGCACATCGAGTCGGTGGTGCGCGCAGGCTCTGTCGACGGCTACGTCAAGAACGTGAAGCCGCCGGCGCGCTGCCCAAGTTGCGATGAACCAACGCACCGTCGAGGCGGCTTCGTGCACTGCCTGAACTTCAACCACTGCGAGGATCAAATCGTTGGCCGTGTCGTGTACTGGTGCCGCGAGGTAGGCATGCTTGGTTGGGGCGAGGAGGTTGTGCGCTCGCTCCATAGTGCGGGCGTGCTCGAGTCTGTCGCCGACATCTACACGATCGACAAAGGCGAGGCCGCAAGCGTTCTAGGCAAAGGGCTCGGCCCAAAGCTGCTCCGCGAGCGTGACGCGCACAAGATCATGACGCCTGCTGTGTTCCTCTCGGCCATCGGCATCCCTGGCATTGGACTTTCGCAGGCGCAGAAGATCCTCGCAGCAGTGTCGGTGCCAGACCTACTGCGCGATGCCGTGCTGTGCGAAGATCCTGAAGACGCTGAGTACGCCACACCGCCGGCGGGATTCAGCTTGCAGCGCTGGACCGAGGTGCGCTCCTACGTGAATGATCATGAGGAAGAGATCGAGCGCCTGTTCTCGCTGGTCACGCTGCAAAAGGCCGACGTGCGCGACGGCACGCTGCGCGGGCTCAAGTTCGTGTTCACAGGTAAGCTCGCAGACATGGAGCGCGAAGACGCGCAGGAAGCAGTGCGTGCGCTCGGCGCCATGACGCCTAGCGGCGTCACGAAGGATCTAAACTTCCTTGTCGTCGGATCGTTAGCACGCGATGAGCAAGTGTCGAAGCGCGAGAAGGCGGAGAAGTACAACGCCGCTGGCGCCAAGATCAAGGTCCTGACGGAGCTCGAGTTTATGGAACTCCTCGTGCAAGCGCAGAACGCTGAGGAGTAGGGCCGTGTCGCCAGAAGATGTTCCGCGTAGGGCCGCAAGCCACTGCGCGCCAGCCGCCTCGGGTGGGCCGACTGCTGTCTTCGACCGAGCCCCAGTGGATCGCTTTTCCTCGGCAAGGGTCGACGACGTCACCTGCCTGCCACTGATCGACCGTTACCAACACACGCTCCCAGTGCGGCACATACTCCGCCCACTCGCGCTTGCTAGGCCAGTTCACAGGGGCGATCGACGCAACCGGGTTCTCAGGCAGCGATCGGAACCACGCCGTGCGTTTGGACCTCAAGCGCATGCCCGAGCAGTACGCCGTGACCTGCTCCTCAAACGTCCAAGTAGGGCGACGTTGTTGTCGCTGCCGCCAGCGCTTCTGCAGTACCCATGCGATCGCAGCATGATCGATCCTCGACCACGTCGCTTCCGCGACCAGCGCACGAGCAAGAGTGAGGCGCGCCTCCGGCGTCCATTGCTCTGCCGGCAGCACCTCGGCTGTGGCAGTATTGCACACGAGTGCGATCAACAGGCTGACAACGATAGTGTGTCTCATCCTACCAGCTCTAACCGCAGACTAAGCTCACAGCAAGACTCAAGGAGGCTTTTGGTATGGAACTCGACAAAGTGCGGATCATCGACTTACGAGACGAGCAGTCAGTGCCGCCGCCCAAGTCGCGGATCAAGCCGCGTAACCCGAAGACCGTCACAGGGATCGTGCTGCACCAAACCGCTGTATCGTACGGCATCACTGCTGCGCAGATCAAAGCGTCTCAGGGCGATCGAGAGATGGCCTTAGCACGCCGCGCCCTCAACGTCGCCTGCCACGCGTTAGCGTTTCGTCCGAGCATGGTCGCGATCACAAACGAAGTCTCCACGTACGTGCACCAAGCGAACGGCCTGAACTCGCACACGCTCGGGCTCGAGGTCGACGGCCTGTACGCAGGCGTTGAAGGCGATCCGAAGACAGTTTGGGGCGGCAAGACCACGACAGAGAAAACCGAGCTGACCATCGCCTCCGCATGCGTCGCGCTACGCGAGCTCGTGCGCATGGGGCGCGAAGCTGGGGCCGCGATCACGATGCTCTACGCGCACCGCCAAGCCGCTGCCGACCGGCGCAGCGATCCAGGCGAGTGGCTGTGGAAAGAGGTCGCGTTGAAGTACGGGCGCGATGTGCTCGGACTGCAAGTGCTCACCGACTACAAACTCGACGACGGTCGCCCGATTCCAAACGCTTGGGATCCTTCGTCTCCACATCCATACTGAGGTCCGCTATGCCCCCGCGAGAGCTTATCGACCGCCTTGCCGATCGCATCAACGACTGTGAATACTGCGGCCTGCCGCTTCTCATTCGCGGCACCCACAACGGCTATGGCGGCACCGACACCGCCCGTCTCATAGAGACGCTACCTACAGCGTTGCGCACGAAGCTCGAGGAGCTCGGCCTCACTACTGCGCTCCAAACAGGCTTCCGGTTCGATATCGCAAACAACATCCTCACGCACACCGTTCAGGGCCTCACCTGCAACGTGATCGCTGCCGAGAACGAAGCCAAGCGTCTCGAGATGGAGCCTCTCCCAGATCATTTGGACGCAGGGTGGCGGCTCGTTGAAACGCTTCTGCGCAAGATCGGATTCGGGGAGAAGGCTTCCATCCGCGTTGCACTCCTCTCCCGCGAGAGAGGCGGGCCTACGCACCGCGTCTGGGTGCCGTCTCGATACAAGCGTCTCGCGGACCTGCATTGGGCGCGGCGACACGAGATCGCGTTCGACACTGCAGTCGCAGCGGACATCCTCAACATGACGCCCGAAGAGATCGACGCAAAGATCACCCTCAACTACTTCCTAGCCGACTGATGAAGCACACCGACATACTCAGCGCGATCATCGACGCCTGCCAGTTCCAGTACCGCACGCTCAAGGAAGCCGAGCGTACCGACGTCTGTGATCCAACCTGGCGAAAGCCGGCACGCGACGCTTGGTCGCAGCGACGCAAGACGCGGCGAGCTCGGATCGAGGGACTGCTTGCTGCTGAGCCGATTCTCAAGGCCGCGGTAGTCGCTGCCAAGACCAACGAAAAGACTGAGATCGTTATCACGCTCGAAAGCACCGGGAGACGAAGGACCTGATGAGTACGAAGCCCACACAAGCCAAAGCGATGCAAGATCTGTGCAGACGCCTCGAGCGTCGCTTGGCGCGCGTTGATCAGGATGATGTCGCAACGCTCAACGCGTTGCTAGATGCCACGCAGAACCTAGGCGATCAAAACGACGACACAGTCAAGCAAGCGCTCTGGGTGCGCGGGAACCGCGTGCGGAAGATGTTCGAGCAGCTCGCACGCTTCCAGAAGGAGACGACATGAACCCGAAGATGAAGTCACTTGCCAAAACCTCCTTGCCAATCTTGCGCGACTACGATGAGCTCCAAGCGCTGCAGGTTGCCAAGGAAGGGATCACACCGAGCTGCGGATCTGCGACGCCGTGTAACGGCTGCTGCAAGATGCTGATCAACATCACACTCTCCGAAGCCGCTGTGATCCTCCTCAACGCGTCATCCCTCGTGCGCGTTCGGCGCGCGCGGCTAGAAGAGCAGGTGCACCTAATTCGCGCCTACTCACCGAAAAGCCTCGAGATCACGAAGGAGTCTGGAACAGAGCCGCTCATCGACCTCGCGAACTTCTACTGGCAGCAACAGATCCCTTGCGCGTTTCTCGAGGATGATGGGCGCTGTGGCATCTACGAGTACCGGCCGCAGGCGTGTCGCGAGTACCTCGTCATCAACGATCCAGCGGATTGCTACAATCCGGATCCTGTGCAGACGGTGCAGCTCGTCAGCATCCACGCACTCGAGGAGATGCAGCAAGAGATCCGGAAGCTCTTTTGGGCAGCAGAGAACGGCGGGCCAAAGCTCTCACCGATGCCGATCATGCTGCTAGGATTGCTGCGCTACGCCTAAAGCGCGTGCACGAGCAGGCCGACACCAACCGCCACCGCAGTTGCGAGCATGCCGAACCCGAACCACCGAAAGCGCTGGCGCTCGAGCTCTACGACACGCGTGTTTGCTGTAGCGATCATCACCTCAGTGCGAGCAGCAAGGGTCTCTGCTGCCTCCGCTTGCTTGATCGCCACGCCGTGCATATCGACCCAGAGCTTGAGGCGCTCCTCGAGAAGCGAGATCTTTCGATCCTGCGCCTCGGTCAGCGCCGTCATCTCTCCATACGATTTGTGCTCGCGAGCCAGCACCATCGCGACGTCATCGGGCCACCACACGCCGCGCATCGCTCCAGGAGCGCACGGCTGCGACGACGCGCATTCCCGCCACCACTGGCTACCGGGCTCCTGCGCCAACACGCGACCCTTCGGTGCTTCCTCAGCGCGCGCTACAGCAGGGGCCAGGAGCAGCCACAGCACACCGATAGCAACGCCCCGCGCTGCCCGCACACGCCCTCGGGAACACGCCCCAGCTACCCGGGTAGCTGGGCGCCCCCTGGTGGGGCTTACAGGGGCAGCAACACTTACAGCAGTCCTACACATTTATGTCCTCACCAAACCCTTACGGGTGATCCTTACAGGCCCGCAGCGCGCAAGGCCTCGCGCACCGCATCATCCGAGAGCTGTGACCAAGGCTTGCCAGTGTGAGCCTCCGCAATCGCCTTCTTATGCGCAGTGATCTCCGCGCTCACCTGCAACACCTTGTTCGCGTACTCCGCATCCGTGCGCTGAAGCGCAGCCTGCTTTGTTCGCAGAACTTCAAGGGCCGTCTTCGATCGCTGCACCGCTAACGCTTGCTCAAGCGTCGCCACAGCCGACGACCGCTTTCGGAGAAGCACTGCGCCTGTCCACGCCCCAAGCATGACGAGGAGTAGCCAGGCGCCGTTTCGCTTCACCCACTCAACGACCGCGAGCGCTGTCTTCTTCATCGCTTGAAACCCCCGACGCGGACTCAAGCACATCCGACGTGCCGTGCCCAGGCTCATCCGAGCAGCGACAAAGGGTGAAAAGCTCAGCCGGGCAATACCAGCTCGCGCTTCTTGAGGTGCGCCCGAGCCACTACCCACACCACCAACCCGCCTGCACCTGCCCCCGCAAAGTACAGGATGATCATTGCACGCAGCGTGACCGACGGCTCAGGCGCCGGCATCACGATACCGAGTAGCGCACCAATCGCGATGGGATGGAGTGGCTGCGTCACGCGAGCCATGTACCAGAACGGTCGTGCTGCGATCTTCCGGCCCTCACCGTCGAAGCTGTAAGCACGGGATCGCGTAAGCACCCGGTCTGAGACGAGGCCGACGATGCCCATGATCACAGCGAACATGAAGAACGGCCAGTGCGCCAGAATGAAGTCCAACGTGAAAATGCCGAGAAGGCTGTCCATACACTCCTTACCCGCGCGGCGGGATCGTCTTCACAGGATACCCGCTTAGCGACCTGTGCATCTCACGAAGTTCGCGCGCAAGCGCTTCGTTCTGACGCTGCAGGTCGGCGTTGTGCGCAATCACCTCCGCCAAGCGCTTCTGGAAGTCATCGTGCGACGCGCGACTACGTTGGAGCTCCCACGCCAGCTCTGACGCCTGCGCGCGCCACTTGAACGCTTCACTCTCGAGCAAGTCACCGCGAGACCGCTCCCGCGAGAGCTCCGCCTCGACGGCCGCAATGCGCCCGAGCATCTGGTTCTGCCACTCGACCGACATGTCGAGCTTCTTCAGATCCTTCGCGCCCTCGTTCTTCATGCGCCAAGCGAACAGGCCGAAGACCGTGGAGAGCGCTCCGCCTAGGATCCCTAGCCCTTGAAAGACCTGCTTCCACTCCTCTGTCGTCACGAGAGGCTCGGCTCAAGTAAGAACGCGCTCACTGGAACGACGCAGTCACGCGCGGCGCCGCGCGTCATCCAGATCTCATACATGAAACGGCCAGGTGTCATGAACTTCGTCGTATCCGGCGTGATCGCAAATCGCACCCAGCTTGGCCCAGACGTCGGCACCGCAACGCCTGTGATCACAAATCCCGGGGATCCTGTGATCGATGATAAGCGAACCTGCATCGCGAACGTCGCGGCCTCGTCAGCAATGCTCAACGGCACACCACTGATCCGCAGCACGTTCAGCTGAACTTCGAGACTAGATCTGTGCGCCATACGGATCGGAACGCGCACGTTGGTCGGCACGTTTCGTCCGCGATCAGCACCGTCGTCATACACACCTGTGAGAAGCTTGATGGCCATGGCGGCCATCGTACCATCACCGACGTGCAGAGTGCAGACGTCTCAAAGCATCCACGTCCGAGCCCTGCACGTAGGCGCCAGGCGGCTGATGCATCACAGATCCGAAGTCCTTGAGATCGTCAGCCAATCCGGCCGCGTGACCAAGCTCATGCCGTAGCACTGCGGCTGTGCGCGCAGCGTCCGGCACGTTGAAGATGTGGATCGACGCACTAGTCACGCACCCGCTCACGTCGAGCTTGTGACTCGTCGTACCACCTGCATGAATCTTCGAGTCAGCGCGAGGCAGCTGATCGTCGACAAGGACGTCTGCCGCGTCCTTCGAGATCTCGAACAACTTGAAGCCTGCGTCCTTGTTCCACTGTTTGACCGCACCGCGGAGACCCTCCACGCCTTCCGCGCGAACGCGCAGCGGCGTCTTGCGACTCCAGCAGACCTCAGAGCAGTTCGTCTCGTACGTCGCCCAGCCGTTGAGATCGCGACAGATGCGTAGCAGGCCATCGTCGCGAGCGTTGTAGAACAGCACGCCGAAGACTACGCCAGCGACGACCAGGAAACCAAATGCGCCGAACGCGAACCACTTCGCCGATTCCTTGAAGGTCATCAGAACTGCTCCGCAGTCGCCGAGCAGAGCGCGTTGTTCGTGCCCTTCACCCACACGCGCGTCTGGCGCTGGCGCGAGAGGTAGGCGCGATTCGCTGCGGTGTTGTACTCAAGCACGATGTGATCTGTGACACCGTCGAACGAGAACGTCACCGACTTGCCTGCAGCAATCTCGTTCAGATCAAACTGGATCTGCTTGGGCTCGAACGGAAAGGTGATGTTTGGATCAGACGGGTACGCGGCGGGCGCGGCGACAGAAACGCGATGGATGGACATTGGTGGATCCTTTCAGCCTTTGAAGTACACGGAGATCGTGCCTGTGTTATCGACCACCTTCCCGCACCGGCGCGAGTTGGTCCCTGCGACGTCATCGAGTACGCCTGTGTCCGAGACGTAGACTGCAGCCTCATCCGCAGCGCCCACAAGCGCAGCGCTTGTTGCCGGAGCTACGAGCCCGAACACGCGGATGAACGCGAGCTTGCCGTTGCTCAGCGCACCACCATCGACTGCGGCGAGCACGAGCCCGAGCTCCTCTGTTGTGATCGCTGCCGCAGTCGCCAGGCCCTTCGTTACCAACGGCACGACTTCCTGACCCGGTAGCCCGGATTTGAGCGTCGCAATGCCTGTGAAGCGTACGACGTCCTGCGCGGCTGCGGCGTAGCCGAGCTGCGCCACGAGCACGCCTGGGTCTGCGCGCATCGTATCGATCAAGCGCAGAAGTTCGTTGGCGCTCAACGCGTAGCCGTCGGCTGCGTCTGCTTCTGTGCTCTCGCCGGCGGCAGGAACGCGCGTGCGAGTCTTCAGCTGTCTCACCGAGCACACGACCCGGTTCGTCTGCTGGTCACCGAGGGCCAGATTGACGATCACTTGGATCAGGTACGTGCCCTCTTTGCGCGGCGTGAACGTCGGATTGACGATGCTCGCGCTGCTCAGCACGTCTGTGGTGCCGGGCGGCTGATCGAGGATCGACCACGCATACGTGCTTTCACCACCGTTGCCGGTGTTGTTGAGCTGCACGAGCGTGTTGATAGGCAGGTCGGTGTTCGAGCCTGCTACCGCATTCACCGTGATCAAAGCCTGTGTCATAGCATCCACCCTGTGACGTAAGCAGTGAGAGATCCTGTTGCCACCGTTGCCACCGACGCCCGCCAGCTGAGGAACATCAGGTCGGCGGTGTCGTACGGCGCCCAGAGCGTCACGCCCATTGTAGAGCTTGTGGAACCCTCACCAACAGGCGACCGAACCCAGTCGTGAACACGATTGCCGATCGTCGAACCTCCAGGGCTCACTTGGATCACATGGCCTTCTGTGGCGCCTACGGGGGCAGCATACGTCAGCGAGCCTTGCACATACCACTTGATCAGACGAGCGCGGGGGAGTGTCGCAGCCGTAACCGTGAGCTCGACGCGGTTAGAGCCAGAGACGACTGCACTCGTCCCGAGCTGCACGAGTCCGCTGGTAGACGCGAACGGGTTCGCGATCATGTGCGTGAAGTTGTTTGCCGACGTGAAGTTCACGAAGCCTGTATTCGACGCGTTCCTTCGCAAGATCGAAACGCAGCGCGCCTCACCAATCGGCACCGCCAAGCCGCTGTACGGGTCTGGAAGCGTGATCGTAGCGGAGTTCGCGTTGCCGAACTCGTCAGGCGTGATGTGCGAGATGACCGGCACGCCGCGCGACACCGGCCCGGTTGTGCTGCGCGTGACCCGAGGCGCCAAGTTTCGCCAGTGTGTGAGGTAGACGTAATACCAGGTATCGGCGGCGTACGTGGTAGCCGGCGATCTGATCGTCGCGCTGTCTGGATCCCACGTACCGGAAATGCTCGTATAACTGCGAACGTTGCACCGCAACGCACGACCACCGCAACGCACCGGCGCGTCCGCTGTGATCGACAGACCCGAAATGCCTGGGACCATTTGCGCGCGGCTGACCTGCGCCTCCGATGGACTATCCAACCCAGCTTCATGGATCAGCAGATCAGCGTGCAACCGCATGTCGACGATGTGCGTGTTCAAGACAGAGCCGCCGCCGGCGGGTCGAAACACGCCTGCGAGCACCACCCAGTCACCGCCTGTCGGCGCCGGAAACGCTGTCGCGGTGCCAGTAACCCACTGCGCCACGACCGTGCGCACGTCGTGCTTTGGCACCGATGTCGGTACGAACGCCTTGAGTACCGTGCTCAGGATCGAACGCGAGGCGTTGGCGGGTACAGACGCCGCTTGCACCTCGAGCAGGTAGTAGGTGTCGGTCACAGGAGACGGCGCCGTCACAGCTTGATTCGCGTAGATCGCTGCGTACCGGTAGCTGCTATCGTATGTGCCGGGGACGGGCGACAGGGCTGCGGAGTCCTGCAGCAAGCGCCCGGGTTGGATAGAGACGTTCGGGCCGTTCGGCACCACCTGCATGCCGGCGACGACGGGGTTTACCGTCTCTGTGTCGTTGCCGGCGCCGAGCCCTGGCTGCCGCGTGACGTGCCGAAATCGCTCAAGCGTCATCGCATTTCGCCCGGCGATCGATTGCATGTCGTTGAGATCTACCGACGTCGGCTTCTCAAGCGTGTTGAAGATCATGTTGTCAGCTGTAGACATCGGAGATCCTTTCAGACCGTGAAGCCGGTGATTCGCAACGCGTTCGCTGAAACGGTACGAGGCGCGCCACCCAGACACCGCGTGAACATTTCCTGCGCGAGGTGCCGTGGTACTTCGCACGTCCAGTCGATGTTCGTCTCGGCTCCGAGCAAGATGAAGCCGCGCGAAGCAGCACCCGAAGATCCACCCTGCCCGGTTTCGCTGATCCACACATCGACGTTGTCATCGCCAGAGCTCGAGACCACGCTCGAGACACTGAACTTTACCGTCTTTGCGTGAGCCGGCATGAACGCTGCAGGGATCGCCATGGGGTTAGAAGCACTGACGAGCAGGTTTGTCGGTGTACCGATGGACCAGTCGATCATCGTGTAATCGCGCCCAGCACCAACCATAGGCACCCAGCCGTCGTTCGACGAGAGCCTTCGCAGCGCGCCAACACACGGCGCCATGTAGGCAGGTACAGAATACCCGCCCCATGGATCCGGAAGAACCAAGCCGGAGTTGTTGAATCCGGATGTCGACTCAGGCGCCACTGCGCTCAGTACCAAGATGCCGCGTTGCTTCCGGTTTGCCATCGACACTGGCACCGAGCTGTTCCACGGGCAGAGGTAGAGGTAGTACCAAGTGTCTGCAGACACCGTCGTGCCCGGCATGAGGAACTCAGCGTCCGTAGGCGTGAATGAGAACGGTGTGTTCGTAGCCGTCGAAAAGCACATCGCTCGACCGCCGACACTGAGTCGCGAGTCTAGATTGGCGTTTGTAACGGCCTCGCGAACACTTAGCGCCACTACCCCGGTCGCAGGAACGCTTGGCGTTGCCGCTGGGCGGATGTAAGAGAGATCTGCAAAACGTTCCCAGCCCTCCGCGCTATCGCGCACCGTGTGAACGTCAGGAGCCAGTAGAAACTGATCAGTCGTGATGTCGGCGATCGTGCCAGTCGTCTGGACCTTGAACGCCGCAAGCATGACCCAGTCGCCGCCTGACGGTGTTGGCAGCGCAGTAGCAGTGCCGGCGACCCACTGTGTTGTGATCCCAAGCTCGCGCACCTTCGGCACCAGCGTCACTACGAAGTTACCCGAAGCCGGATCGAAAATGTCGCGAGACGAGGACGTCGTCACCTGCTGCACCTGCGCTTCGAGCAGGTACCACGTGATGCCGCCGGGTACAGGCAGTGCGATTGTCAGCGAGTCACGCTGCGCTCCTACACGCAAAGAAGACTCGTACTGCAGTGGCGTCGGAGCAAGCGCGGAGCTGTCCTGCGTCAGCACACCGGGGTGCAGCACGATCGACGCATCACCGTTTGTGGATGCGTACGCCGATAACCCGATCGTCGTTGCGTGCGGGATGTTCTCGGTTTGAAGCGTGTGCCGCTTCGAGTACAGGTGTTTGAGGTAGAACGCGAGCGAGCGCCCCTGAAGGCGCTGCGCAACGTTGATGTCCGAAGAGACAGGGCGCTCGAGATTATTGATCAGTACGTTGTCCATGCATTCACCACATGTGGTAGTTATCGATCGCAAAAGGCACGCCAAACGCCTTCGCCTCGTTGAGAGCAACATACACGCCAGCAAGCGCATCGCTCTTCGCAACATCCGTCCCATCATAGGCCACCAACGGTAAGTCAGTGAGGTCCGGAAGATCAAGTGCCGGCGTGCCGCGGAAGAACCCTGTGTCCGGATCCAACCAGTCAGGCAGGATCGACGCCGGATCGTCCAAGGCAAAGCCGTACTCACCGACCGCCGTAGAGTTGTCGACCAACAAGAAGAACCCTTGCAGCGACGTGTTCAAATAGCGCCCACGGAATGGGTGCGCGTCACGAGGATCGTCGTAGACCAGGCACGTCGTGTCGAACAGCGGGTTCTCTGGCATCACAGCCTGGTAGCTAGGCGAGCCGACGTTCGGGCTCGGTGCGTCGTAGCAGGTGACGTACGCCACAGACGTCTGCTCGATCAGCTCCCACGGAATACCGAGCGGGTCGAGGATGCTCCCCACGAGTCGGTGCAGCGCGTTAGGCGTGATCGTATCCGGAAGTTGCCGCAGACGACTGCGAAACGCGTCCTCAGCCTCCGATGACCCTTGCGCGAGACCGCGGTTGTCACCGTGACCGCCGAGCCAGTTAGGGTAGCCGCCGGACGCGTCCGACACCTGCCGCACCGTGATAGACGCGTCCGCGTACGGGGGATCTTGCAGCATGACATCGATCGTATCGATCTCACCGGGCAAGAGCTCGCCGCCGAGCGTCATGCGCTGACCACGCACGTTGTACTCGTAGCCAGGCGCGATCGCTATTGCCATGCCGGTCTTAGAAACATCGAGCGCACCGAACGCGACGTCTTCCGAGAGCTCGAACACGACGTTGGTGCGAGACGCGGATACCAGCGTGCCGGCGCGCAGTACGAACGCACCTGCAATCGCTGACGCACGCTCGAAGTAGAGTGGCACGGTCGCGCGAACGCCGTTGCCGGCGTACGACATCACAAGCCCACACTCGTTTTCGTGCGCCGCTTGCGCGAGGCGCTCGGCGACGGCTGCGAGTGCTTGAAAGATCTCGTATCCCGCATTCGCGTTGAGCTTGAGCGGACGTAGGTACTCCTCAGGCAGCAGGCTATCGATCAGCTCGAGGAAGAACGCTTGATCGAACATAGGTGAGTCGCACAGCAGTCGCGCAGCACCGCCTGGAAAGATGGCAGCAACGTCACCAGGATCGATCAAACCGCCAGGCGTCGTTGGTAGATAGTAGACGAGTAGCGTAGGCATATCACAGCTCCTGGCCGACTTGGTCGAATGCGAAGATCTGCGGACTCGGCCGAGACGGCCAAGGGAGCGCTCGGCGCAGTGTGTACCGCACACCATCAGTGATGGGCACCATCGTGCTGCCCTTGTACAACGGATGGAAGTCCGAACCGTCGTGCACGAACTCCGACGTGCGCACTGCGTTCGGATCGAGACTTACAGCTTCGTCCGGATACGTCATCGCCACGAGCGTCCTGCGGATGCCCTTCAGCAGCACAAGGTCAAACGTGATGGGGTCAGTCGTGCCGATGACGCTCAGATTCGGCGGCGAGATGTTTGCGATCGCAGGCGGCGAACCGCCGCTCGAGCCAGACGCAACCGTGCCCGTTGGCAGCCACGCGGGGTTGATGGGCTCGGCGGTGAACGACAGGTCAGAACTCAACTCCACCCAACCCTGCGCCGCGGTCGAGCTCATCGAGGCGACTGTCGCCGTAGCAGCATCGCCTTCTGGCATATCTTGATCAAGCCACCCAAATGCGATCGCCACGTTACCTGCGCCTGCGCCTGTGGTAATGCCGAGATCCAAACAAATGCGATCGCCTGCAAGAGCGTTGACTGTCGTAACAGCTCGGCTGTTAGGCCAGCGACGCGCACCAACGACCGTCGTTGAAGCATTGAGCTCCACGACCGTGCCTGTAAAGCGTGCCAGCAGCGTACCGCGCACTGTTGAGCAGTCGTTGCTCAACACGCGCGCCACTAGTTGCGGGAACGCGTCTACGCTCGTGTTCGCCTCGAAGCCCCAGAACATACCTTTGATCGTACCGCTGATCGCCGTGTCAGCAGCAAGAGGCGGTGAGATCCCTTGCCACATGAGGATGTCGCGACTAGTTCCGGCAGCCTGCAGGGCTGCATTGATCGACGCGCCGATGTTAGGGCGTACGAGCGCAAGCCTAGAGGCGAACAGGCTCGATCGAACAGACAAAAAAGACGGCGACGCTACGTACTGTGTACCGCTTGTGATCGTCTTCGGGAGAAATACAGCGCGCGAGCGCGTGAACCAAAACCTTTGTGGCATGTTCTACAACCCCGACGGCGTTACGCCGTTCCACGGCCCGATCATCACTTGCGATGGCGTTGACTGCGCGTCGCTACTTACGCCCAACGCGATGAACTGCTTCTGCTGGCTGAAGCGAAAAAGCATCAAGCGCAATGCGTTGTCTGAGGTTCCGCCGGTCGAGCTAGTGCGCAGCGACCACATCCAACGCGGGAAGCCTTTCCAGTCCGGCTCATAGGATCCACTGATCGTTCCAGGACCTTGAATGAGTATCGGTGTCACCACGAGCTTGTTATCGGGTGTCACTTGTATGTTCTCAGATCCTGCGTCGATATACGGAACGTTTGAGCCGACGAACGACGAGAAGACCTTCTGTCCGCCGTTAGGCAAGCCCTTCTTCGACCAATATTGCGCGCGCAGATCACCGCCCATGCTCTGTAGGATTCCGAACCGGGGCGAAGAAGACGAACCCACAGCCGCGCAGAACGTATACGGGTGACAGTCAGCACCGGCTCCGTCGGATCGCGTGAACCAGAAACCGCGATACGGGCGTGCCCAGTCTGTGGCATGCGCAATAAAGAACGATCCGTCTGCTGGCTGACCTGCCTCAGGGATCGCGTCTGCTGCGGAAGAGATCCCGCGCCGCATGCCTGTGGTAACCGTGTCAGGCGCCCCAATCGTGCCGTACTGCAGATTGCCTGACGAAGGCCAAAGCTGACCTGCAGTAACCGGCTCCGGGTTACCGAGTCCTTGTGCCGCAGGCGGCACCGTCGCAGTCGTGCTGCCGTTTGCAGCAAGCGTTATGAGTGCAGTTGCGGCCTCCGTAGGCAACAAAACGCAGCTTGTAACGATCGAGAGCTGCGTCTGATTGGTGGTCTTGGCAAACTGCATTTCAGTGACGCAGCCGTCAAGCAATGAGGGCGTGACGGCAACGCCTGAGACAGCGCCGGTAATATCGCTCGTGTCGAAGCCGAATCTCCCTGCTCCGCTGCCTCGCACAGTCGGATCGAGCATCACGAAGCCTTGGCTTAGGTTGGCGTACCACACCGAGCCGAGCACGAGCCCCTCTGCGCCTGTAGCCGCCTGCTGCGCGTATTCACCGGGTAAGATCGCGCTGGGATCAGCTGTTGTCGAAACGCGGATGATCTCGGGTCCGTGAAGCAGGACCCAGCACGCAACGGTGTTTAGACCAGCTGGGTGCGGATCTGTGAGCGGATCTCGAATCTCCCAGTTGATCCCGGAGCCGGTCGTTACGGCCAAGTCTCGCGCGTTGACACGGCACGAGCTCGGACCGATCACTTCTTCTATCTGGTAGTATTTGTTCGTGTCCTTGTCGCGAAAGAAGTTCCCCTTGTCGGTCACGTAGTCCGACGAGATCAAGCCCGTCAGTCCTGTGATGAGCGCGCGCCCATTGACTGGAGCAGCGATCACAGCACCGGAGCCGCCCGCGTTCTTCACTGTGCCGATCGTACCAACAGCGCTCAACCACGCGTTGTCTGTAGGAACGGTGCTTACCGTCTTCGTTGTGCCGTTTGAAGACGCGACGACGCGCCACCCAGCCTTGATCATTCCCAAGATGTGCGCGCGATAGATGTTCCAGTAGTTTGTCGTAGCCGAAACCGGGACGATCTCGCCTTGGCATACGTGGTTCAAGGAAGCCATTAGACGACTCCAACGTCAGGGTTCGAGCTCTGCAGCACGCGATCAGACGTCGTACTGACTGCCGTCACGAGCGAAAGCGACGTACGTAGCACCTGCAACGTCGCAGGAACAACGGGTGCGGGCGGGCTCAGGATCTCCGAACCGGTCACTACGAGCCCAGGGACAAGGCGCAGCACTGCGATGAGCGCGACAGGATCCAACGTCGCGCCTGGGTTCAGCCCGTTGATGTAGTTCACACACGCGGCGCGGGCGCGCAGCGCAGCAACGTCGATGGCGGCTCCGGCAGCAAAGTTGAGTGCGAGGATCACACTCTGCAGGACGACCTGGCCTACGAGGACGTCGACAGCAACCCCGAACGCGCGCGTGTCTTCGAGCTCGAGGGAGACCTGCGCCGCGAGCGACTGGCTCTGCGTCTCGTATGCAGGAGGCGTGGTCTCTGACACTAGCGCGTCTGTGAACTGATCGGCGATAATGAGCTGACCGCGAACTGGGCGCCCGAGCTCATCGACGATCTCCACACCCTCTGCGCGCTTCACACCAGGCACGGCGCGGGCGTCAGCAACCACTGCGGCGCGCGTGCCCTTCTGCACCGTCGTCCAGAAGGCCTGTGCGCGCGAGCGCAAGTCGTCATCCTCTTCGGAGTTTGCGCCGCCGCTCGTTGCGAGGCCGTTCGTAACGCGTAGATCGGCAGGCGCGTTTTGCAGTGTGTCGACGATGGCGGTGATAGATCCTGCCCGGACCTGCTGAGAGAGTCCTGCGAGCACTGAGCGCACAGGCACGCTGAGCGGCCCTGTGCTGCCGGCGAGGTAGGTTGCAGCGACGATCGTCACGAACTGCCGCCCATCGTTCGTCTGGACCTTGGTATCCTTTGGGATCGAGAACGTCACTGGCGCGCCGGCCGTCGTCGAGAACTGCACGGTGGTCAGCGCGGCGCCGGCTGGTACTTCAACAAGCCCGTAGCGATCGAACACGACTCGACGCAGAGGCTGACCTCGAGCAGAGGACAGAAACTGTGCTGCGCATATCCGCGCCATCGTGAGCGAAATCTCGTCACCTACGCCAGAGATCGCAGCAACGATTGCGTTCGCATCTGTGCCATCTCGCTCGATGACGTCTCGCTTGAGGCGCGAGTTGTGAGCAAGGATCTCATCGCGCGCAATACGGAACAGCTCTTGTCGGCTAGGAATGTCTGTCATCGGAGATCCTTTCTACAAGCTCACGCCCGTGCCTGGCGGCACGATGGGTATGTTGTCGGTTACGACAGCACCGGTCTTTCGCAGCCGCGCGCGCAGCATGAGGTACAGCGTTCCGTTACTGCCGCGTCGTACGCTCACCTCAGCGATGTCGACCTCAGGCTCGCGGCGTAGTTGATCCTGAGCGTCTGCGCGCAACGCCGCGAGCTCGGAGTTCGTGATGGGCGACTTCACCTTGATCCCCAAGCCGTAGTTGGTGAGGTGGAAGAAGCTACCTGGCGTCGACGAGATACGGCGGAAGAAGAGCTTTCGTAACAGCGTCGGACCGGAGTCGGTGTCGTAGTCGCCGCTCGTGCCCACGCGGAACACAGCGCCGTCGAGCCCGTCACCGAGCTGCGGCTTCGCGAAGTCCTCCATCGACCGGAACGGCAGCGGCGCCTGCACCGCCACGCAGCCCTGCACGCTCATCGTGCTCGGGCTACCAAGCGGTACGCCTGCCGGCGTGACGAGGTACGGGGCGGAGAGTGTGTGCGTTTTGCCCCACGGACCGAGCTTCTGGAGCAACAAGAGCTCGAACACGGTGCCCGACTCAGGCATCCCGACCGAACGTACGCTCAGAACCGTGTAGGAAAGGCCGCTGTCGTCACCGACCAGGACCCAGGAGCGCGGATTGAGGGCGTCGCCTACCACGATTGACGACGCGGCTCTGGCGGCCCGTGAGAGCGTGACGCGCACGATGGTCTCAGCGACCGGGTAGGCGCTAACCATCGTGAACGCTGTATCAAGCCCGAGCCCCCAGGGCGTCAGGCCCCAGGGAGAGATCCCCCAAGTCATGTTGCCTCCGTTTTCGTTGCCGCTGTGCTCGAGACCGTCGCGATGTACGGGACGGCAGGCGCAGCCTTGATTCCGATCAGTGACGGCGTGGGCGTACTGAGAGTGGGGATCGTCACCATATGTACGTGGCCCGCGATCGCCGCCTCCACTGCTGCCTTGATCGCGGCTTCGACCAGCGGTGAGAGTGCGATGGGCTGTGCAGTCTCAGCGACGCCGAGCTTCACCTTGCCGGCACCGAGCGCTTCGACGTTCACGTCCCCGGTGCCGCGGTTAGAAATATTGATCGCACCTGACGTATCGACCGTAACGTCGACATCCCCGGTGTCGGCGCGTAGGCGGTACGAACGACCGCGCTGCACACGGATGATCACGTCTGTAGGCGGCTCGTTCGTCTGCAGCCCGCGCGCCCAGTCAGGATCTGACGGCGTCGGCGGGAGTGCTGCGCTGTTCCAGATGCGCGAAACGATCACAGGCCCCCAACCAGACTCGCCATAGGGATAGGCTACGAGCACATGATCGCCGACGTTGAGCGGATACCACGCGCCGAACTCTGCGCCTGCGTACGGCATGCCGACGTAGCAAGTATCCGGCTCGCCACCCGGGAGCAGCTTGACGTCGGCGAAGACACCGCCAGACACGCCGGGAACGGCGACAGGATCATAGCCAAGCTCGGTGACCACAGCCATCGCGAACCACACGCGGGTGTCGGCGCCGGGTCGTGATTGCGGTCCGCTCATTTCTTCGTCTCCGGTACCGACTTCCTTGTCGGCGGTGTTGCAGGTACCGCAGTGCTCTCGCCCTGCGCCTCTACGAAGTTCAGAAAGTCGAACGACACAGCAAGCCCGTCGTTGCCCCAGTCATAGGAAACACGCGAGACGCAGAAGAAGGACTGGAGCTCGCGGATGGTGCCACGAGCTGTGCCGAGGATCACGCGTGATAGATTCTCGTCTCCGTTGAGCGCAGTAATCGCCTGCACCTGCTTCTCGAACGGCTCACGCATTTGGTCGGTCAGCACGGACGACAGCGGCGAGCTACGCGTCTTGGCGCGCACGTCGACGCCAAACTCGATCGCGTCGCCAGGCTTCAGTCGGAGTAGGTCGGGATCATCATTGTCACCGCCAAAGCTCGAGAGACGCTTCGTATCGCACGAGCCGCCCATTTCACCGCGCGCGCTCTCTTCGAACACCGCACGAGCGATCTCAGTCAGTCGATCTACGTCCACGATGTCAGCGATCGGGATGTAGACGATGTCCGCCATCGACTTCATACCACCGGCGAACACTCGATTCGCAGTGAGGTTGTCAGGCCAGATGCCTTCAATGATCCCACGCTTAGGGTCGTTGGCGTCTACACCAATCACGCGGATCTGCCGAGGGCGGAAGTAGCCGCCGTACCTGCGCTCGAATGTGATCTCGTCGATATCACGGCCGTAGACCATACGACGGATGCTCAGCGGCGATGGCATGGGCGTCTCTGAGTCAGCGTCGAAACCACGTACAAGCCCGCCTGCGAATGGTGTCGCGATGCCGGGCTCGAACCCTGCGCGACGCTGATCGTAGAGGTTGCGCGCGGGCCGGATGCGCAAGTCGGTACCGACAAAGTGAGGAACGGCGCCGACTAGGTAGCAGAGGCGCACGACGAGGCCCCAGAAGCTTGTGTTTGCCTGCGTCGATCCACCTGTGCTCGCACGACCGCCGGTCTTCTTCCCTTTCGCACCCTTGCGCACGCGCGCGAGCGCACCGCCGCCCGGCGACGGCACAGGGCCGGCGCGTACAGCCTGCCACTCACCTGGGTTTGTCGACACAGACATGTGCTGCGCGATCGGAGACGACTTGAGCAAGTCTCGGATCACTACGTCGATAGGTTGCGTGAGATCGAGGCTATCCATGACCTGGTCAGCCTCCTTCGGGTTCGCGCTAATGGGTGTGTCGATCAGCACCCCGCGCAGGTCACGCCCGCTGATGTTGACGATGCTGTCGTCACCGCTGTGCGTGACCTTCCAGACGTCGACGATGCCGACGATCGCGGGGTCACGAGTGTTCGCGTTGGTGCCAAAGAGGCCGCCTGTGCTGAGGATGCTCTTCACGCTCTTCGCGTCACGTCCGCCGCGCATGCCTTCGCGAAAGTCCTTCGCAGTGACAGTACCGAGGTACACCTCCACAGCGGCTGCGCGTACGGTACGCGGATCGATCGGCAGGTCTCGATAGACGAACGTGAGGTCGAACGTGGAAGCGATGCGCGTGCTCGGCATCATGACGCTGCCCTTTTTCGGCACGCGATTGAGCACGTAAGACGAATCGCTCGAGGAGGTCACCAGCGGCTCGACGCCTGGGGCGAGCTGTGCGGGCGCGCGCAACGCGTCCTCGACCGATTGCGCAGACATGTTGAGCTGTGACGGCGGCACAGTTAGCGTGAGCCGTTCGTCGAACGAGAGCTTCAGGTGCGCCACCATCGACGGGTAGTAGGAAGGCTGGAAAGCCATCAGCAGCGATCTCCGTCATCGAGCCTAGGGATCACAAGCATCGTACCGGCGCCGAGTGCACCAGCGCTGAGCCCGTTGACCATTGCAATGCGGCGCCATTGATCAGGCACGCCGTAATACCGCGTTGAGAGATCACGAAGATTGTCACCCTCGCGCGTCATCACTACGGCCTCGGACTGCTGCTCCACCTTCTTGAGATAATCGGACTCCTGGATCGTCGCGTTACGAGAGATAGATTTGAGTATCGAGCCTACACGAGTCACGTACTCGACGGCAGCGACCGACTCCGCAAATGACGTCGTGCTCTCGGCGCGCAGAAGTGCAGGTGTCGTGCTACCTTGTGCAAGGATCGCTGGGGACGCCTCAGCCTTGTTCGTGCGTAAGCCTGCTGCTGGGGACGCCTCGAGCCTGTTGCGAAGCGCGTCTGCCTGTCCGCGCAACGTCTTCAGCTGGGCGATAAACATGCGAGCGACGCCGAACGGCGCCACAAGAAGCGCCTCGATATTTGCGATCGTATCGAACATCGCTTTCGTCGTCGCGACGATACGCTTGATGCCGGCTTCGAGGTCGGCCACGACATCCATGGCCATGGGGAACGTCGGTGGCAGCGCTTCGGTATTGAGCGTATCTGCGAGCTGCTGGAACAGGGATACCGTATCCGACATCCCAAACTCAGGCGTCACAGCTGGCGGGTTGGCTTCAGCACGCGACGTCCACGTGCATTCAAGCTCCCACGAGAGATCGCGAGAGGTGCGCCAATCCTTCGTGAACTTCGTCAGGTAGCCGCGTCGAGCATGACGATCCCAACGAACCTCGATGTAGACGCCGCCACGAACCATCTCGTCGACGATCTCGGCCGCTTCATACGCCGACGGCACGCGCTGGTTACGGTACATCACAGGGATCGTAATGTTCGACGCCTGCGACAAGGCGCCTGAACCAAGACCGACGGTACCGGCCGCTGCACTGATGTCATTGTCGATCCCAGAGAAAGCGTTACCGAGTGGGCCGAGGTTGGTAGCCTGTTCGGCGCTCTCGGCGAGGTACTTGTCACTCCACTTACCACGAAGAGTGGTCGTGTTCTCTTGCGGGCCGAGCGGCTGCCCGATGCCTTGCGCGTAACCGGGCAGCCACGTCACGTTGAGGCGCTGGCTGGTCACAAGCGAAAAGTCGCCAAGCGGCAACCCGCGGCCGGTCAGGACCATCTCCACTGCGACGGCACTTGGCGGGCCACTGAGATCGCGGATCACGAAATCACTCACATCCATACGTCAGCCTCCCATGACTGGCGAGAAGAGGGGCTCGAGCCCGCTCTGCAGCTTGAACTCGCCGATGCGTTGAATGTCTCGAGAGAACGCGATCGCTACACGCTCAGGATCAAAGCCCTCCTCGAACTTCTGCTCCACTGTGAAGCGGCTGTTACGGAAGTCCTGATGCACCTGCGTACCGCTGCGCGCGGTTGGCACCTTACGGCGCGCGAGGCCGGCCATATCAATCCCAGCCTTGCCGCCGACGTTACCCCACGCGAAGGCCGCCTTCATGTTGGCGAACATCGTAGCGAGGTTTTTAGACATGTCGGAGACGCCCTTTGTCGCAGGCGCTTTCGAGGGCCCAGAGATGTCCATGCCGAACCACTCGCGCATTTTGTCCCCGAGCCAGTACAGGATCTCACCGAGACCCTTACCGAACTCGGCCAAACGATCGATCAAGAAGCCGATGACAGGCGCCGCGTACTCCGCGACCTTCAGGACGCCGCCAACAAGCATGCCGATGATCGGTCCTGCAAAGTGCAAGACGCCTTCGACGAGCTTTCCGATGCCTTTACCGAGCTCCATGACAGGCGGTACCAGCCAGCCGAGTATGTTCTCGATCATGGATCCAAACCAGTCACTGAACTCGCCGATAGTGTCGATGAAGCCGACAACGCCGCGCGCCATAGGCTCAATAGCGTTCAACACTAGCCCGAGGATCGCGTCCGTCACGAACGAGAAGATCGGTAGCAGCGGCTGCACAACATCCCAAAGCTTTGCCAAACCGCCGGCGAGAAGATCGAGCGTGTTGCCGAGAGACGGCAGTGCGTTCGCGATCATATCGATCTTCGTCTGAAAGATGGGCAGAACGGCGTTCGACACCTGGTCGTAGAGCTGCTGGTAGTTTGCGGAGAGCCATGACACGCCGTCGACTGCTGCGCGCACGCCCTCGACCAAGCCGGAGGAGATCACGCGCGAGACGGTTACGAGCGTGTTACCCATCTCCGTGAGCTCGCCGTTGGCGTCCATGAACATCGCAGCAACGCCGCGAGCGCCTTCCTTCATGCCCTCAAAGAGCGGGGATGTGCCTAGGCGCCACACCGTCTTTGCGATCGTAGTGAGAGTGCCGCTCATGGCTTCCCAGCCGTTCGCCGCGTTATCGATCATCTGCTTGATGCCGTTGCCGTAGATCACTTGCTGCAAGAGAGCAGCGCGCGCCTTCTCACTCATCTTGTTGAACGACTCGTTCGTCAGGTTTGCTTGCCCTTCGAGTCGCGTCAGGAACGGAAGGAGCTGCGTGAACAGTTGGACGTCCATGCCGGCGCCGCCCTTGCCGGCCTGCAGGATGCGGCGCAAGTCGTTGCCGATCTGCATCGCGTCCATGCCGAAGGTCGCGCCCACAGCAGTGATCTGATTCGTGAAGCGCGTCATCTCATCGAGCGTGCCGCCAACGGATCGCTGCACCTGCGGGAGCGCAGTCGTGAACACCCTGACGTAGTCCTCAGCGCTGCCTGGCAACGCCGAGCTAGTGATCTCGATCTTCTTGTAAACCTCCGCAGCCTGCTGCAAGCCGGCTGTGAAGTTTGGCGCCTCACCGAGAGTAGTGAGGAAGCCGGCCATCTTGTTCTGCGTGTTCTCGAACTCCTGTCCGAGCTTCATCACGCTACCGATCGTGAAGCCGCCGACGGCGCCGGCAACAGCAAGCTTCAGACCCGTCATAGCACTGCCGACGCCAGACACCGCCTGCTGAGCAAGGTTCGCAGAGCGCACGATGTTTCCCATCTGCGAACCAAACTGAGCTGCGCCTGTTGCTCGGAGAAGAACGCTGATGATGTGCTCGCTCACGGAGATCCTTTCAGAAGTCAGGCGGTGCGAAAGCCTTCGCTTCCTCTTCGATCATCGCAGCTACCTCACGCGAGAGTAGCTCGAGCTCCACCACCGGCAGCCTTCGAAGCGTTGAGATATCCTGATGCCCGTACCGACCGAGGAACGCGAACAGCTTTCGGATCACTTCGATACGGGTTAGTTCGTTGTTTGCTAGCTCGACGGCAAACGAGGCGACGGTTACTACCTGCCCACCGTCATCACTTGCCGACTCCCCAAAAAAGACGCTGCGTCCTCCTTCGTCGGGTTGTGGAGATCGTTGAACGCGTTCATCAGCAGGTTGCGGACGCGCGGATGCAACCCCGCCCAGGCTTTGTCGATCGAACCGTCTGCGCTCGTCGTGCGCTGATCATTGACGGCATAAACCGACTCCTTCACCAGCTCCCACGCCAGGCGAATCTGGTCGTTGCGAGCACGGTTGGTCGCCATGATTTCTTCTTCAGCCGTCAGCTGCACCAGCGTCAGTGTGGCAACGCCGGTTTCCTTTTGAATGTGCGCCGGCAGCGTGTAGCGAAACGTCTCTCGAGGAGCAGAGAGCGGGATGTTGAGCAGTTCAGACATGGATCACCTTCAGACTTTCTTGTGTGACTGCGTTGCGGATCAGAACAGGAACTTACCGTCGGACGCGGCAAAGTCCAGGCTCGCGGTGCCGTAGTCTCCGCGCGAGCCGAAGTTGACGGGCAAGGGGCCGAACTCGACGTCGGGCACCATGACGCGCGGACGCTGGCCGTTCGGGAAGTTCAGCGTCGCTTTGATATTCACCTGAGCGCCGGGCACGCGCTGACGCGACTTCTCGACGATCGCCGCGTAGAACTTCAGGATGTCTTGGTTGTCGAAGTGGATCTCGGCCTTACCGGTGAGACCCTTGAAGATCGTGTCCTTCCGCTCGGTCGTCTCACCGAGGTAGCCCTCGGAAAGGATCTCCGTTTGGAACGTGACTTCGAAGTTGCGCACCGTCGTGATGTTCGTCTGCGGCGCACCATTGAGAATGAGAAGGATCTCGACGTTCTGACCCTTGATCCGTTGTCCCACGATTCGACCTTTCCGCAGCCGGAAAAGAGAGAAGGCCCGCAGCAGGATCTGGGGGCGAGAACCCCTTCACCTACTGCGAGCCCTATCCTACGCCCCCGCGAAAGTAGCGCAGTGCGGCCGCACGACTCGGAGCCTAGCACCAACGGTGCTGGCAGCTCAAGTCTAGGCCGCTTGTTGGATAACGACGTTCTCGCCGATCTCCGTCTGGAGCACGATGAAGTCGCTGGTGGGCGTGAGGCGCACCCGGACGATGATCACGTAGATGCCCTTGGCCTCGAGCGTAGGCGTATTGCCACTCTTATCGTCGACTTGGTACTGCGAGATCCTTGCCGCAGCAGGGTTGTTGGGGCTCAAGAGGCTCTCGAGAAAGGCTGTGACCTCACCAACCGCGCCGTCCTTGAGCTGGTTGTTCATCGGTAGCTTGCTGAACTGCACCAAGCGCTCTGCGAGAGAGTCCTGGATGAAGTCCGCCATGCGCCGACGAGCGATATTCGTCTGACCGGAGATGAGCGAGGACGTGATGCCGCTCTGAAAGATCGGGCCGCTGGTACGATCCATACGCAACGCCATGATACCGGCGGCGCGCAGCGCGGTGTACTCATTGATCCCGAGTGCGGCGACACCGCGTTGAATGCCTTGCACCGTCGACATGACGGTCGGTACAGGCTCAGCAGCTTGGCCAGGGTTACGCTCGGGCGGCAGATTCGACAGAACGCTCGCTGCGCGGAAGTCGAGCGCGACGTCGAGCAGGCCGTCGACCGTCGTGTTCGAGTTGGCAGTCTTGAGCCGGAACCCGACCGCTTCAGGGATGTATGTCACCTCGCCAGGCCACGCGTAGTCCACGCGTTCGGACCGCGTTGCGCCGACACCTGGGGAGGCGTCTGCTGTAACTGCTGCGACCGTCTGCTGACCGAGATCAGGAGAGATGCAGCACGTACGTCCGCGGCCACGCGTGCTGGAGTCAAGCACGTGGCTACGGAGCTTGGTGCGGATCACGGCGCTGGTGCGTGCTGCGACCATGATGACAGCGTCGCGCACAGGTGAAGTGTCGGTGAGGAAGGCGTCGATTGCGGTGGCGTACACAGCCTCGAGCCCAGCAGCTGCGACAGGGTTGATGCCCTGCGTGGCTGCGGTGAACGCGGTTGTAGAGCCGACGATCGTGCGAGCTCCCAAACCAGACAGCGGGTCCCACGAGTCGCCGGTCATTGCAGTCGGAGCAACGGCGGGCGTGAGCACGGTGGCTGCGGCGTACGTGCCGTCCACCTGCGTGCCTGTGGCGCTGGTGATGGGGCGCACGGGCACGACGTAGCCACCGGCATCACCGGCAGCATAGCCGCCGGGCGACGCTGAGCCTGGCACGAGAACAGGCGCAGTGTCGGCGTCACTTGCGAAGTGCAAGCGCCACGGCACGTTCGCTTGCGCAGTGAACGCGAAGTTGGCGCCGTCCAAGCGCTCGACCGAAACGGTAAACCCGGAACCGGGCGTCGTTGCGATACGATACGTGCCTGCCTCTGCTGCAGGCGCAACCGAGCCGCCGGAGTTGTATCCGATCACGAGAATGTCGCCCTTCGCTGCACCAAGTGTGCCGTCAGGGCGCGTGATCGTGGTCCAGTCGACCGACACCGAGCTGAACGTCTGCGTTGCTGCCGAAGCTCCTACGCTACACGAGCCGCCCGTGCCGCGCGTGATGGGCGCGAGCGCAGTGAACTCTACACGCGCAGCGCTGCGCAGCCGCCCGACGCCAGACCGAAACTCTCGGCCGGCAGCAACCGAGCCGCCGAGCACAGGCACAGCAGGGTTGGAGTCGGCTTGGCTACGGCACACAGGCAGGCTGCGGAAGACGCGGAAGCCTTTCGCCGACGCCAAGTTGACTGGCGCAACGATCAGGCGCGAATACTTCTTGTTGCGAAGCGCGGCGTACAGGTTGCCGCCAGACACACCGAACTCGCCGAGGGTTTCGTCGAAGCCGCCAATCTTGTTGATCAGGTCCTGCGCACTGAAGACCTCTTGTGGCCTCGAGCTGGACGTGATGTTGCCGCTGGTGTCCGCCACCGTCGCATAGGTCATGTCGGAGCACTCGCCGATCGCAGCCACCGTGCCCGTGCCGACACCGGCAACAGATCCTGGGGGCGGCAGGTCGATGATGCTCACGCCTTCGATCTGCGTGATGACTTCGGTGCCTGGATAGTATGGGAATCGTCGAATGAAGCCGGACACGGAATCCTCCTATGGCGAGCCCCGTGGGCCGGGGCGAACGGTACCTGATATGAAACCCTTTAGCTAGCGATCACGTCGGTCGTGACATCCAGCTGAAGACGAGGATCGAGGCGCGGCACCATGCCGACCACGCGAAGCTTGGGAATGGTGACCTGCACCGTGATCGTCGCGAGCTTCCAGCGCTTCGACGCCTCCTCAGTTCCATCCACGACGTTGATCTGCGTCGCGAGGTAGGTTGTCACAGCATTGTGGTAGTAGGGCAGCGTGAGGTTGAAACCGCTCATCCATGCCACAGGATCCAGCGCGTCTTCGATCATCAAGATGATGGCAGAACGTTCGTTCCGGCTCGTGCACCACAGGTCGATCGAGAGCGTCTGCACGAGCTCACCGGTCTGGCGAATCGATACGCCGTCCTCGAGCACGTGCTCGACGCTGGTGAGCGCAGCATAGTCGTACTCGCCGGGAATCTCGGAGTGCACACACGCCGACGGCCAAACGCCGAGCTCCTCCGGCTCTGCCCATCCCTCTCGAACCTCAAGCAGGCGTAGCAAGTTGCCATCGCCCCACTCGATCGAGAGCTGCGCCAGGTACTCACACAGCCCGCGCACGGCAGCAGACCACGGATCCGTCATGCGCACGAGCGTCATAGGGATCACGTCGCCGCGTGATTCGTCCACCAAACGAGCGACCATTGCGTCAGGCTGGTGGTTGAGTTCTTCGTCTACAGGCATCCTATCGCCCCTTCTGTCTTGCTACGCGATCAGCTACGTCGGCAAGGCGGCTAAGGACCTCGTCGACAACGATCTTCTGAATCTTCTCGCGCACCTCAGGATTGCGAACGATAGGCCGCGCTGGGATGCCGTACAGATGTATCTTACGCGCGATCGCCCACGCTACTGCATTCGCCTCTTCGCGAGGCACGCCCAACTTCGAAATCACCCAGCGCTTGATCACGCGCACAGGCGGCATCGTTGCCCCTGGGCGACGCCCGTATTCGATCACCGACGCGTACGGACGCTTATTGATCACCCGGATGCTGGATGGTACGTCGCTCGTCTGCACACGCCAGCTCTTCGCGAACTTACCGGTGTTGAAGATCCCGCGCTCGACCGTCTCGTCTTGAAGAAGCTGCTGGACCGCGCGCCCGATCTTAGGCATCGCCTTCGCAAACACGGCTCGACGAATCTCAGCGCCGAGCTCGCGCTCGAACTCCGCGAAGTTCTCGATCGGGATGCGAACGGTGCTCGCGAGTGGGCGCAGGGAGGCCATCAACCCCTCACGCCGCCGTTACGCATGCGATCCTCAGCCACTTTCGTCAGAGTCGCCTTCCACTGGAAGTTCTCGGCGTCGAGAGTCGGCGCTGCGCTCAGTCGAAACCGGCGCCTGGCCTGTAGCTGGTCGGGGCGCGTGGAGCGCACCTCCCAGTAGAAGTTCTGATCCTTTGGAATGGGCGTGCCGTCGGCACCGCGCCCGCTGAGGTAGTCCTCCGTAAAGCGCGGGCTGATCTCTGTTACCTTGACGTCGCCGGACTCAACGACGCCGATCGCTTGCACCTGCAAACTGATGCCTTGCAGGTCAGCGACGAGCGGCGTAGGGAGGATCGCCTCCTCCCGCACGATCTCCTCGAGCCCCTCACCGCGTTTGCCGCCCGTCCAACGCGTCCACACAAGGCGAACCTGATACGGGCGAGCGCCGAGCTCTGTCGCGATGTTGCGGATGCAGTCGACGGTAGACGTCAAGCTGCTCACGAGATTGCAGAATGGGGCTTGCTCCGTGCGACACTCGCACGTCATGCATCCGCAGTTGGCGCAGCACCCCGACATCAGCCCGACACCGGGATGTTCGAGCCAGGACCGCGACCGCCTTGCGTGCGACGCGAGAACGGATACTTAGGTACGCCGAAGATGTCCGCTAAGCGAGAGCTCCAGCGATCGTACTCCTTCTCGAGCAGATCAGGGTGATTGCCGCGAAGTGAGATGTTGCCGAGCTTCTCCACGCCGAGTTGATCCACAGCGCACAGCATCTTCTTCTCGAGCATGGAGAGCGCTTGCAGGATGTCACGAACGCGCTCGAGCGCGTCGGCCTCGACAAGGTTGTTCATCGCGTCCTCCAGCATGAACATCGCCTGCTGGGGACGCGGTAACCCGTACTGGAGCGACGCAGGGAAGCCTGAGGCGATGTAGCCCAGGTGGTACCTCACGCGCGACTTCTCTGCGATCGTCAGTAGAGCCATAGGTTGGGCGCCTCCTGCAGCGCGCTGAGCTCAGTTTACTTCTTCTCCTGCAGCGCCACACCACTGTCGATGAAAGACTGGACGGCGCCGTCACCGTAGCCGTCTTCGCTCACTTCGTCGCCAGGGTGGAAGCGCACAGCCTGGCCTTTCCACGAAGCAGTGACGACGCTCGTCCCGGCTACCACGAAGGTCTTGCCAGCGTGCGCGCTGCGCGGCTTCGACTCAGCCGGAGGCTTAGGCGACGGTACTTCTGGGATCGTCGGCTCTTCGATCGTAGGCGGCGCGAGCTCCTCAGGCAGCTCGGTACCGGCTCCAGACTTCGCAGCCTCGACAGGATCCAAAGGGCGCTCGTCGTTATGCTTCTTCGCCATGACTTGATCTCCTTGAAACGTTTGGACAGGGACGGTTTACCTGAAGCAGCATCGCCCCTGCAACCTCCCCAACCCCGCGAAAATCGCGAAGTTCGAGACGGTGCAGGGGCGCATTCGGAGCGCCTACGCCCCGGAGCCGCTGCTACTCGCCGTGCTCGATAACGTGGAAGCGCTTGTAACGAGCGCGCGACCCAGTCGCTGCGTCCGTGCGAAGCGGCCAGTCGCCGATGAACTTCCAGCTCGTCGCCACCATGTCTTGCAACCGGTTGAGCGGCGCACGGATGATCATCTGGATACGCTCCGAGAAGATCTCGATGCCGTTGTTGACGATGCGAGGATCCGCCACAGCGCCGGTGATACCAGCTTCCGTGATCAGATTCTGCAGGTCGGAGAAATACTCCATGATGCCGCCCTGCGCAGAGAACAGCATGCGGTGGACCTTGATGCCCGTAGCCGCGACGCCGTTGTTGAACAGCTCGCCGACGAAGGGATCGTCGTCACTGTAGGTGCCGGTGAGGCCGCCGACGACCGTCTCCGGCACGGGGCACTCGGAGTTGCGGTAGAAGACGGTGTTCAAGAGCTCGCCAAGTGCGAACTGTTTGTACATGTAGTAGTCGGGCATCGACGTGAGCAGGCGCTGAAACTCCGCATCCGCGAAGATCTTCGTCTGCGAGACAGGATCGAGGTGACAGTGGAAACGACCGTCGCTGTGCTCGGGCACGTTCTGCTGCCAGAACTGGCTGACGGCTGTGCGGACGTCGGCAAGCGTGGGGATGTCGGTGCTACCGACGTCGTCCACCTTGTTTCCGCCACCGACGCGCGTGATCGCTGAACGATCCTCGGAGTAGACGTACGCGCGGTCCGCCACCGTGACAGCGATGTCGAGCACGACGATGCCGGGTCCATTTTCGTCACCGGGAACGTCGGGCACGAAGCCGATCACGTTGCGCGTCACGTCAGCAGGCGAAGTATCGCGGATAATGACTGACAGCGGGTTGCTGGACGAGACTGGATCGAAGCGAACCACTGACGCGCCGGTGATCAAGGGGTTACGCGCGGTCGTGAAGCCGTTGAGGCGCTTCACGCGAAGCGACGTCACGGCAGCCTGCGCGCCGTCCGTGACCGTCCAGCCCGACAACGCCGCCGCGTACATGCGGTTGCGCACGATGCGGTTGAGCGACTGAGCGGACTGCATGCCGAGCTGGTGAGCGTTGCGCATGAACAGATTCACGATCGCCTGCATGCTGGTGGGCATGTGGGTGTCGATCGTGCCGGCGTACTGCTGGAGCTGCGCCTTCCACTGCTCCATGGGGTAGGACACGGGCGTTGGATCGAACCCAGGAACCAGCGGCTTGGTGCTGACAGGAATCAGACCGGGAGCGCTGAAGATCTGGGTGTCACCGATGCCGGCGGGCCAGGGCTGCACTGCGGCTTCCGCACGGAACATCATGCGCGGAAACAGTGCGTCATGGAACGCGCGCTCCAGGAGGTTCTCCTGGACGATGTTACGTACCTCAGGGGTCTGCAGAATGATCGAAAAATCGGGCATGGGCTTCCTCTGTCTGTAGGCGCAACGTCGCGCCGTAGTTTCACTCGATCCAGTCTCGCGAACCCCAAAACCTCGGGACGCTCTAGACGATCACGCGCTCATCACGCGAGCATGCCGCCACTGGATGGATCCTGTAATCCGCGCTCACGAAGACGCCTCTGGTATTCCGCTGGCGACAACTTCATCGCGTCCACCTTGCCGTTTGCGTCGCCCTCAGGCTTCGCGCTGTTGGCGCCGGCAGGCTTAGACTTGGTTGCTGCGTTTGGTGCCCCAGTGTTCACCGGCCTCTCCTCCGTACCGTAGAGGTGAGGATGCGTCTGACGCAGTGTCTGACCGAAGAAGGTCTTTTCATCGACCGTCTTCAAATCGTCCTCCGACATGCCCTTGATCGAGCGTCGGAAGCATTCCACGGCGTAGTCGACGTCTTGCACGCCTGCTTGTTGAGCAGCCATCTTGAGCTCGCTCGTCGCCTCCAGATCTTGGAGCTGGCGCGTGAGCTGGCGATTGCGCTTCTCTTCCCGTGCGCGCGCTCGGTTGAGCTTGCGCTTCTCCTCGAGCAGCTTCTCATTCGTTTGACGCAGCTCGCTAACGAGCGCCTTGACCTCTGGGTGCTCCATCACACTCACCTGCTGGTCTCCACCAGCAGGATCGGCGACAGGCACGTCAGTGGCTGGGGGCTGCTCTACCGCCGCAGGTGCGGGGTTGGCGCGCTGATTCCTTGCGAACTCGAGCATCTCGGCGTGACTGGAGAAACCGGCCGCGATGGCCTCTTCCTCCTGCTGAGCCAGCGCTTGCGCGCGGCCCCGCTCACGCTCCTCCGCCTTCAGCTGCTTCATAGCGGCAGTGGGGATCACTTGCACCTTTGAGGTCGGAGCAGGCGTCGCCACTGGATCGCTTGGAGCAGTGTCGTCGGTCGGGAGACCGGTCGGGTCGACTGCGGGAGCAGCCTCCGTGCCGGCGGGCGCTGATGACGTACCTGCGGGTGCAGGGTCAGCAGCAGGTGCAGGTGCGGGTGTTGCGTTCGTGGGCGTGGTGCTTACATCACCAGGCGTAGCGGCTGTCTTGAGCGTCATCTGTTCCTCGTTCCTTCTAGCTGGCTGACCCGTCCCAAGTATCCGGCTGATTCACCGCCGCCGTCTCCGCGTGATTTGGGACGACGGGGTAACCGTCGCCGATGGGCAGGTACAGATGGTGTTAGGGGTGTGTCGTCACTATGGGATCACTAGGCGAAGTCCTAGTTTGGATCCCGGAAAGGTCTTCAGACGCCTGGCGTCCAGATGCCTTCGAGGTCCACGAAGGGGCGCGGCATGTAGACGAGCGTGAATGCAGTGATGGTGTTAGGGAACGTGATGGTAGTGCCTGCGTCGTTCAGCAACGCAACGCCCATGGCAGCGCTTGCGCCGCCAGGAGGAACGATCGCAGTACCGCTGGAATCGCTGATGCCGTAGGTGCCGACCGAGCCTGCCGTGCCGGACGCAGTCACGCGCAACGAGACGATGTTTGCGATCGCAGGGAGCATCTCGCCGTTGGCCAGCGACAGGCCGCCAGAGATCGTGGCAGCTGCCTTCACCAGCGCACCGGTGATCACAGGAGCAGCGATCGCTGTCATACCGACGACGACGATCTTGATGGGCTCAAGCATGTTGCCATACTTGATCTTGCGAAGAGCGTCCGCGACGTCGTTGGGATTGGCGGTGTTGAGTACACCACGAATGGTCTTCAGTACGTTGGTCGTCATGTCTCCCTCAGGTTCTCTCTGCCAAAAGGATCTTGGCAGTGGTTGTGACGCCGGCAGCTCGCGTGACCGAGAGCGCCGTGTACGGTACGGACGAGCTGATGATCAGCAAGTAGGAGTCGACGGGCACGTCCTGCGATGCACCGTCCGCACTGGAGAGCGTCGCGGTGACCTTGCCACCGACAGTCTTGATCATGACGACGTTCGCCTGCGTCAGGCCGCCGAAAGAGACGGCTTGCGCAGCGTCTGCGGTGAGCTCGTACTCAGCGACGAGAGGCGGCTTTGAAAGCGACAGCATCTCGTCGATCGGGGCCGTAACAGTCGGGCAGGCTGAGGCGTTCCCTGCGGTAGGCTTGGCATCCAAGCCACCGTGGATCGTTAGAGTGTGCGCCACTATGCCCTCATCAATCCGGCGAACGGGTTGGGGTCAGGCGCAGCAGGGCGCACATTTGGATACCGCTGGTCGGGCGTGCACCGGGCGCAAGAGTCGTCGTAGCGACCGCCGCCTTGCTGAAGGCTCTGCGAGGGAGGGGTAGCGCGCGAGAGCGACATGAACGCCTCGAGCGCTGCGTCGCCTGCCGTCACTTCGAGCCCTTCCGCGTAATGGTGAAGGGCGCCTTCTGCTCGGCGCGCGCGGTCACGCCGCTGCCCTCGACAGGATCCTTGTACGAGCTGCCGGCACCGACCATCGACAGCGGCGCGCCGGCTTGCGTGTTGTAGGGCAGATCGGTCGGAAAGTTGCGCGCGTCTGCGTTCTTTTCCGCGAGCGTGCGCACCGTTCTCGGCTGACCTGCAGGCTTGGCACCGTGAAACATGTGATCCTCCAGGTTGGAAGCCTGACCGAGTTGATCCCGCCAACTCGGTGCACTGAAACGGAATCAGGGTACGCCATCACAGAACACGAAGCAAGACTGACACCAACCGATCAGTCTTCGGCGGCGACCTCGTCTTCCATCTCCGGGTCTTGCGCCTCTTCATCTTCGATCGGGATATCGCCAGCTTCGTCCTCGCCCTCTGAGGCGAGAAGCTGCCCGATCCTGTACACCCAGCCACCTGTGCGCGCAGCATCCTGGGACTTCTTCTCTTCCTCGAGATGCTTGCCGATGGCGAGTGCAGCTTCGAGATCGATGTCGGTCAGGTGCCACAGGTTGGCCTGCAGGCGGGGAGGCAGCATGAGCGCGCCCTCCGACATGATCACCTCGTCCTCCTCCGACATGTCGAGGTTTGGATCCAGTAACACATCGTAGTCGAGCTCATCGCAGCACGCTTCGATCTCGTCTGCGTACTGCTCTAGAAATGGGATCACGGCACCGGGGTTGGTCGGGCCGGTTGGGAAGTTGCCCTCAGCCTCCTCGTCCTCGAGCGTCTCCGCCGCCTCCTCTTCCTCAGTGCCTGCAGGATCTTCCTCGGCAGGCTCTTCTTCTTCTTCTTCCTCGTCTTCCTCAGGAAGCCCTTCTTCGCCTTCCTCGAGATCCTCATCCTCTTCGTCGAGTTCCTCGTCGGACTCGAGCTCCTCGTCTTCTTCGGCAGCGGCTTTGCCTTTGGAGGCGAAGGCCTTGAGCTTCTTGGGATCTACAGGCATCCTGGAGTCTCCTTCAGCGCTGGATGCTACAGGAGCGAGAATCTCTACGCAACGTTGATGCGGCGCCCATTCTGCCACTTCCACGCTCGGATCTCATTACCGGCTTCCCAAGGCGTCAATACAGCGCGATCGTTTGGACGGTTGGGCGGAGACGACCAGGACTTGCCGACCATGTACGTTGGCGCCAGTGGATGCGGCGGCATCACGTACACACCACCGGGCTCTACGATCTGGCCGTGGAGCCCAAGT
>JACCDR011435466.1_pt1 | contig 57782 bp, 77 predicted proteins | sample 7446431 | NCBI WGS metagenome assembly JACCDR01 (sample SAMN15323443, study PRJNA562643) | freshwater metagenome | isolation source: river surface water | place: USA:Blue River Watershed | collected 2017-08-17 | reverse complement strand
TACTCCTAGTAGGTACATAGAACAGCTTTACAGCGTTAACCCGGAGCGGAGCGAAAGGCCAAGCATCCCTGCCGCAGCAAGGAACTGACCCATGGGTCCGTCCGGGGAGTGATCGCCCCGTGTGCGTTCTTCATGGCCCACGCATCTTGTTCGGGTCACTCCCTATGCCTGGTACGGGGAGCCAGCGTTTTTCAGACCCATCCCCACAGTACGCCGCTTCATGCCAGGCGCTGCCGCTTACCGCGACCACCTGACACGCTTGGCTGAGGGGGCTGGTCGGATGACCTTGACAGGCGGGGCTCCGCGTGGAACCATCTCGCCTGCAATCGAATCGACCGCCCCCTTGCCAAAGTTGAGGGTCGATTCACACGGGGCCGGCGCAATGCCGGCCTTCGTGTTTCTGGGCCTGACTCTGCTCCCGCCCCATGAACCCTGTCAAGCCACCTTGCGGATCGAATCTGCCAGTCGTAGGATGATCAGGCGCGCTGCTCGCGTGCCCACGTGCTCACCCAAGGAGTTCCACATGCGCTGTCTGTTCAAGTCCATCGCCTTCGGCTTGCTCGCCGCGATTTCCGCCTCGGCCGCCATTGCCGAAGACTCGCCCGCGCCGCCCAGCTTCGAACCCGCGAACGTGAATGCCCAGGTCGCCGCCGATAGCCACGCCGCAAGCACGGTCGAAGGTGCCGTGTTTCGCGTGAACTACGCCGAGGCCACCGCCGAGGACATCCAGGTCGCGACCATCGACCAGGCGGATCCCGGTCACGTGTTTGTGCTGCTGGATCATCAGCTCGCGGTCAACGTCGCCTACACCGCGCCCATCGCCACGCCCCTGCCCATGCAGGAGCGCCATCGGGCGACGTTGAGCCTCGACACCGGTGCGGTCAGCCACGTCGCGAGCACGGCCGGAGGTTCCGTGCCCGGTGTGCCGAGTTGACGCCTTGAACTAACTGGGCTGGGATGCCGAAGACCCGCTTTCATAAGCGGGTCTTTTTTGTCCAACGTGTTGACTAGCACGATAGCGCTATGGCACCATTGCTCATGCCGTCGCGTAACCGTCCGGCTGAGCATAGAGTGAGAACGCACCGAATCTCTACAGCGGGTTACGCGAAGGCAACATGTGCGAAACGATGCATGGCCCGAGTGAGTGCGGGAGATGTGTCCGGAGCACGAGAGCGAAGGAGCCTACGGCCTTGACTTACGCCGGGTGGATAGAACCCGGCAAGCGATGCGTGCGCTAGCTGGCACTGGTGACTGACTCGGGGAGAGGAAGAGCAACGCCCCGCTAGAGGTCAGACGGTTCAAATCCGTCCGCATCGCATTTTTCAACGACGCGAATGCGCAGGCTGGTGCGCTAGTTCCAAGGCTGCGGTGTAATGCGACGGCAAGCGGGCCGGCGTCGACACCAGTGCGGAGAAGGCACATTAACTATGCCACCGCAGCCAGCATGCCGGAGTTCAGTGCCGGCCGCGTCGCCACCTCTGCGCGGAGACAATGGGAAATGATGTACGGTGCATCCTCGTGATGATCAAAGGTCCGCATCACAAGACGAGCGGTTCGACTCCGCTATCCCAGCCAGAAAACCACGCGCGGTGGCCTGACTTTATCGCTGTTCCAGACGGTGCCTTTTGCCAGATTGATGCCAATGCCGACGGCTGCGCGTACGCAATTGTAGGCCCGGCTTCTGTGCTTGCGCCGTCATGCAGTGCTTACGGGGTCGCTCTCTATAACGCGTTTCGCGTTGACACAAGGCGCACGCAACGATGCTACCGCTGATCCTGCCATGCCTTTGGGTCGAACTGAACGGGGCTTCCATCGGCTGCCGCTTTGAGCGCATTGAATACGTCCCGAGCGACCGAGAGCTTCGCATCGGCACCGTTCGCGTGCGCAACCCAGGCCTTCAATACTTCCCGCGCGAGCGCGCCGTCCGCGTTACAGGGCACGAGCTTTCGACATTCGCGGATGGTTTCGAATAGTTGCATCGCGGCTTGCCGTTGGATATGCTCGCGTTGCAACACACATCAACCACGGAGAATGCCATGAACGAACAGATCAATGATGCCCCGGTTGGCAACGCAAGCGCCCTGTCCAACCTCTCTTACTCTGCTATTGTGAAGCTCGCCGCGCAGGCCCAGGCTGAGATTGCCGCGCGCGCCGAGTCCGAGAAGAACGCGATGCGACTCCGGTTCCGGGCCGAAGCGGAAGCGGCCGGCTTCACCATCGCCGAACTGTTTTCCGAAGCTGTCGCGAAAACCCCCGCCCGTACGTCCGGCCGTTCCGGCAGTGGTCGTTCTGGCAACACTCGTGCCGCAAAGTACCGCAACACCGACGGCAAGACGTGGGCTGGCGTGGGCAAGCGCCCGACGTGGCTCACTGAAGCGCTGGCCGGTGGCGCGAAGCTGGAAGATTTTCTGATTCAGTAGCTTCAATGGCGAGAGCAATGCGTCCAAGAGGCTGGTGATAAGCCATGCGCAGCACCAGTTGCCGGAACTACGTATTCCGGCCTCTCGCCCCACGATCAACGGCAGCAAGCCCGACTGTGCGCACAGGACAGCCAGGCAACCGAAACCTAATCGGCCGAGCCAGGATCAACACGCGGAATTGAACGCGTGCCGGCTGCGGGCTTGCTGCCACCTCTTTTGCGCCACTAGCTCAGACGGATAGAGCATCGGCCTTCTAAGCCGAGGGTCGCAGGTTCGATTCCTGCGTGGCGCGCCACTTTCTTGATTGCCTTCGCGAGACGATCAAAAAAACGGCCCCATCACTGGGGCCGCTATCGCGTCACGCCGCTGCGAGATGAGCAGCCAACGCCGCGACTGCCGGGGTTGTTTCCCGCGCCAACACTCGCCGGCTTGTCGGCGGCCGGATCCTCCTTTCGGACCCTCCGGCAGGGTAAATCCGGTGGAGCAATCAGAACGCCAGCGTGATCCGACGATAGCGCACGCGGCACCGTAGCGGACTGTTGCCGGCCGCCACTTCACCGCTCAGCAGGTGCAGAACCAGGGCCGCGTTGTCGACCGGTGTGATCGTCGTGGTCACGGGGAACTGGAACCTGTACGCATCTGCGGTCGACGTCAGGAACGGGTCGGTTTCGATGGTGGCCAGGATCGCGCCCGACGCATTCGTGTACTTCAGCGCCAGGTCTTCTCCCGACGCCACGCCGCTGTACGCCGCGCTGTTGTAGTCCAAAAAGAGCTGGATACTCAGCGGCACAAGCGCGTACCCAGCGCCAGGCGCCGCCACCAGCGTTTTCGGCGTGGCATTCAGCGCAAGCAGCTCGGTGCTGCTGATCGTGACATCGACCTCGGCCTCGGTCGGGTCGCCCTCCAGCGTCGCAAAATACACGGCATCCGACGCACCGGCTCGCCGGTTGCCGATCACCTGCACGGCACCCACCAGCCGCTCGGTCGTGGCCGCGGCCAGCGCGACATTCAGGGCGTCAAGGCCCTCGGCTCGTACAACACGCATTTTACCCTCCCATGGCTGATTCGATGATGGGCCTTGCCTGCCTCAGCAGCTCGGCCCGTTGCTGCGTGATCTGGTCCAGCATCGCACGCTTTTCGTCTGGCGTCATTGTCGGGTTCGACATGACCAGGCGGCTGCGCGTGTTCAAATCACGAATGCGCGTGCTCGTGCGCGTGAGCATGCCCCGGTACTGCAGCAGCTTGGCATTGTCTGCCCGCAGTGCCTGCGCTTCTTCGATCCGCTGGTATCGCGTAAGCATGCCTACCGATCGGAACGTGTCGTTCGCTTTGTCCAGTGCATCGTAGAGCTGCTGCTCGTACTTCGTGCGGGCGTTGATTTCGCCAGCGTAGAAGCGGCGAACCACCGGCCAGTCCTCGGGCCGGCTGGCGGCCGGATCCGGCAGATCCAGCATTCCGCGCGTTACAACGTTGCTCGCCTGCAGCGCGTACATGCCCATGGTCCCGGCATAGCCTCGCAACAGCGCCTCGACCCGCACCGGGCTGCGCAACCACTCGGGTGCGAAGTCTGGCGCCAGGTCCGCAAGCACGCGCGCCGTCTCGCTCGTCCAGGGCGTGTACTGCTGCTCCGGCAGCATGCCTTGCAGCGACTGGTTCACCACCGGATCGCCGGTGAACGCGCTGCGGTTCGCGTACTGTTCCAGCACCGGGCCAAACAGCTGCGGCACCGGGTTGATCGCGAACGTGCTCACGATCATGCGCGACAGCGCCTCAAACGCCACCTTGCCTGAGTCGTTGCCGGCAGCAAGCTGTGCAATGCGCTCCGGAATCGTGCCGAAAATCGCGCCGACCTCGAACGGCTTCGGTAGCTTGAAGTGCTGATCGCCTACCCAGAAGTGCCAGTTTGTGTCCTTGTCCCACTCCGGCAGTTCGTTGTAACGATCATCGTCCGCGTTCATCGCCCACAACGCGATGGTTGCCGCCATGATCACGGCGCCCTTCAGGAAGAACCCAGCCGGGTTTTCCGATGCACCAGCGCGCGCCAGCTTGTACAGGCCCTGCACCCGGGCGTTCAGAAACGGCACGATGGCGGTCAATGTCTGCATCGCGGCGAAGTCTCCGCGCATCGAGAAATTCATGATGTCCATCGCTTCGTAAGCGGCTTCGGCCTGACTGCCACCGCGATCAAGCACTGACTTGGCGATAGCCATCCGGCTGCCCGCTTCGCCGGCCTCGCCGATCCGCTGGTATCCGCGCCAGAAGGCGCCCAGCGCCTTGAGCGGATTGAGCGTGATCCCGCTGCTGCCCTTGAGCTCTTTTTGCAGATCCAGGCGGACCGCCGCCTTGTCTGCGCCGTAGTACCCACCCATGCCGGCACCGGCCATCATCAACGACAGCTTCAGCGGGTCATCCACGTACGCCGCCGCCGCGCCTCGAATCGAGTCAACGAGCGGCTTGATCGGCGCACGCGATGTGGCCCAGGAACTCAACGCATCGCGCATAAAGTTCGCCGCCATGAACCCAGGGTCGGCCGTGACCATCTTGGTCAGGAAGTTTTTCGCACCGGTCATGATCGACATCAACACGCCGAACTGTGGCGGACCCATCGCGTTGAGCGTGCGCAACAACAGCGGATCGGCCGCCTCGTAGTATTCCGGCTTGCCGCCCACCATGACCGACACGATGTCGCGACCGACCGGCGCCACCGGCCTGAATAGGTTCGTCCACCCGGCAATCTGGCTTGGCGTCATCTTTTCCACCGCCCTGATTGCCCAGCTTGGTACGCCCGTTCCAGACAGCGCGGCATCGACGGCAGCTTGCGAACTACCCCAGTGGATTTCGCGGTTCACTTTTGCCGCCGCTGCTGTGCTATCGCTGCCGACCAGCAGCCCGGCTTTGAGCAGCGCGCGTGCAAGATCCTCGTTGCTGAACTTGACGGCTTGCATGCTCATCGGCACCTTCTTCAATGCCGTGCCGGCCGCAAGCTCCACTACGCGGCGCATCGCCTCATTTTTGTAGATCCTATCCAGCAAATGCGTTGTGTTGCCTAGCATGTTCTCGAAAATGCTGCCAATCTTTTCGCTCGACCCAAACAGCCGCTTGATGCCGGACTGCTGGCCAGAAATGCCAGACTTCGTGCCAGGACCGCGCGACCCCTCGGCATCTTCCATGGCGCGGTAGAAGGGCACGTAGTCATTCTGGGTCCAGGCCGCGCGCGCAGCGCCATCGATCACGCCGCGGTCTACCGCCAGGTCCAGCAACTCGCCGTTGAATCGCTGCCACCGGTCGTGAACGACCTTGAACTCAGGGTATTTCTGTTCAAGTTTCAGCAGTTCGTCGATATCCGCTTGCGTCATCAACTTCTCGCGGCTGGTGCCGTCCGGGTTCTTTTCGTTGATCAAACGCTTAGCGCGAACTGCCGCGGCATAGCCTTCCCACAGATGCAGCAGCGATCCATCTGGATGCGTGAACAGCGGCCGGAAAATGTCGATCAGGCCCATGCGCCCAGCAGCGGGACGGAACACGCCACCCGAGTACACCGGCACGCCCGCCTTCATCACCGCACCGACAACGCTGCTCAGGTTTTTGGTGAGCCCATACATTTTGTGCGCCGACACGCTTGCGTCAAGCACGCGCCCTGCCGTTTGCTGCTCCAACACCTTCAGGCCGTGCCCCTCATCCAAGAACCCCTGAATCAGCGATTCCTTCATCCGTGACTTGCTGTGTCCGGCAATGCGCGCAAGCCACGCGCGGACGCGGTCGCCAAGCGACATGTCCTCGACCGCCTGTGCTTGCGTGCGCTCCAAGATCGACTCAACTTGCGCCGATCCTTTTGCGCGCTTGATGCTGAAATACACAACGCCAGGCGATCCAGCCGTGCCAACCGCCTTGCCTTCCAATACCATGTCAATCACGCGCATGTCTGCGCTATTCAGCATTGCAGCAACATTGCGCGCGCGCTTTATAAGCTCATCTCCGCTCGCAACAATTGCAGCCGACGATGCATTGGCTTGATCAGCAATTTCAAATATTGCCTTTGCGGTGCCTCCTTTAAGTCTCAGCATCATGTCGCTTGTCATTTCAATGTTTGCAACAGGACGAAGCTGTGAGTCAAGCAGCACTATGCCATTTTCTATTTTGCCTTTGACGTAATCTTGCAACTCCGCCACGCTACTGATTGCTTTTCCGATTGTTCCAGGCGCAAACCCTCCGGGCTTTTTCTCCACAAGCCTGTCAAAAACTGGAACGTCTACAAGGTCTTTTCTGGCAGGAACCACGCCTGAATCGGACGTTTGCTTTGCTCCGTTTGTATAGTTTTCGTCAGCAATAATCACGTGATGACCCAACACGACATCGCCATCATCAGGGAACGCATCTCTCAGCCTGCGAGTGAGTGCAACATCTGCGTCGCTTGCGCGAACCGTTCCCGCTGGATGATTGTGCGCAATGTGGACCGTGCGCGCATCTTTCGTCCCATACACGGAATGCGCCATCGTGAGAACGTCAACGTCGGTGTGCGAAATTCCGCCGCGCCCAAGCTCGTACGTAGCAATTGGCCTGCTGTCTTTGTCGGTGACGATGGCAATGAATCGCTCGTTTGGCCTGTTTCGCAAAATGCTACTAAAAGCGACAGCCGCGTCCTCCATGCTTTTGATTGTTTTCGGCGACTTGATCCTGCCCACCGACTCTCTAACAATAGACGATCCCGACGTCCAGGTAAGACCCTTTGCGACCGGCTGCGCTGGCGCGGCTGCGGCGGTCGGCTGATCAAACAGATCGCCCGTTGCAAAGCCTTTTGTACGCTTGACGCTGAAGCGGATATCTGGGCTTTGCGGGTCGAACGCTCCGGTGTTTCCGATAGCGGACTTGATCTGCTCAGGCTCAAAGGCAATAAATACTCTGTGGCGTTTGCCTTCGCTTTTTACTCTGCCTCCACCAATGTGAGTGATGCCGTCGTAGCCCATTTTTCGCAGGCCGTCTTGCATAATTTCAGCGCCTTCCCACTTAGGCATTCCCATGCCACTAACCGTGTCTTCCACGGTTCTAAACCAACTTTCGTTTGTCGTGCCGCCCTCGTGAAATTCTCTCAGATCAGAGTCTAAGTATGAAAATGCCTCGATCCATGCGTCTGGGTCTGCTTGAGCGTCCATGTCAATTGGGTTCTTGATAGACAGATAAACCGGATACACAGTTGGCGCCTCGCCACTGCCTTTTGCTGTATATTCTCCAGCGACAGAAGAGTCGTCAGTGAAATACGCCCCTTGACCAAACAGGCCATAGTTAGAACCGTAGGTATCAAACCACGTAAACGCTTCACCGTTTTGCGTTTTGTTTGTTCCGTGGTACATGACCATCGGCTTGCCGTCGGCATCGACCACCTTGCTGTCGCCAAACCAGCGCTTGAATGCCTCAGTTTCCGTCTGCGGCGCAAGGCTGAAGCGCACAATCTGCTGATCGTCTGGAATGTCCTGCGTTTCTTGCGGCGATGTCTCGCGCCGCTGTGCTGCGGTCATGCGCTGGCGGGCCTGCACGTTGCGGGCTTCTGTTTCTCCGGCCAGCCGCCTGTATGCCTCTCTCGGAGAGCTCAATCCAAACCTGTTGATTTCTGCGCTTGCCTTTCTAAACTCCGCAAAGTCTGACCACGTTTTTACAGCGTGCGCTTCTATTTCTTGAAGCTTGGCCAGCTCTTCTTTGTCTGGCAGATTTCTATCCAGCACTTCGCGCGTAGCGGAGCTTATCCACTCTCTAGCCTGCTTGACCTCATCGCTGTTTTCAACTCGCGCAAGCCTCGCCTCTGCCTTTCGCATTTCTTCAGCGATAGTTTCAACGCTCCCGCCTCGCGCAAACCCCTCTATGTACTGAATCTCATGCTGCAGCTCGTGCAGTATTACCGACAGCGCTTGCCTTGACGGAATGCTGCCTTTGACTTCGATAAACCCCTCTTCCGCAGCGTAGCGCCCAAGGGCAGAGCTGCCAGGTTTCGTGAAGCGAACTTCAATTTCAGCAAGTGATGGATAGGCCGCAAAAAGCTCTGTGCTATACAAGATGTCGCCAATATTGATCGGCTCAGCTTGCTTGCCTAGCGCCCGGTATCGCGCCATCACCACGTCTTCAAAGCTCCCGCCGCCCATCAAAAAAGCGTTGCTGTCATCAATTTCAAACCGCCACTTATCGTCGAGGCCCTTGAACCAGCCGGTCTGCTTGCGCACAGACTCCGCGCTTTGCCCTGCAGCAATCAGCGCCTGCGCTTCTTTGAGCGTTCCAATGTTGGCGGTCTTGGCCTTCTCGCCGGCCAGGGCAAACCGGCCGTCGACCGGCATGCGTGGCGACACGCCATCCCACGCTGCGCCAAACCCAGGCGCCAGGCCGGCACGCGCTGCATCGTGGGCGCGCTTCATCATTCTGTGCAGATCGGTGTCTGACAGATTGACCTTGAAGCCCATCGCCCGCAGCGTCTCGCGCATCCAGTCATAGATTCCGCGGAAGAACCCAGGAGACTTTGGATCCATCTTGGCCAAGAACTCTTCGGCGGCCACACGGCGCCCTGCCGGCGTCATCGTGTTCAGCCCGTAGCTGCTCGCGATTTCCCGTATCTCGGCCGCATGGCTTTTCGCTGCAAACGCGTATACCTCGTCCAGCTTTCGATCCAAGGTGCGGTCCGCCTCGCCGTCGCGAGCAGGCTCTCCGAACAGCCGCCGCAGCCCACCATGGCCGAGCGTTTCCTCGACCAGTACCCGGTATGCATCCGCTGGCGTTTCCAGGTTCGCGGCCACCACGTACACGCTGCCGTTCCAGTAGAAGCCTTCCACGCGGCCGGCATAGTCGGCAGGGATCATCGCCCGCGCGCCCTCGGGGAGCTCCGCCTCTGTCTGGGCAATCACCAGGTCATCCAGGCCCTTCCACTGCAACAAATCAGTCAGACCCCTGATCGCCTCGACAGAGGTTCCCTTGCGCGCGGGCACCGGTGGCGCGGGCGTGTCTTCGTTGCCAACGCTGTATCGGATGTCTGGGTTTTTCGGGTCGAAGGCGCCGGTGTTCGCCGAAGCTGATTTTATTTGCTCAGGACGCATCGCAACCCAGATAACGCCACCGCCCTTTTCTTCGCCAACATACCCCTTTGATACATACCCGTCATAACCAAGCGCGCTTGTCAATCCAGCGTTAACCGTGTCCGCATCAACTCCGGACCCGATCAGCCCTCCAATTTGATCAATAGCGCTTTCTTCAAGCGCAAACGCCCTTGCCACTTCTTTAACGGCGGCCTCAAAGCCTTTCCCATACGTGTCAACATAGTTAGACATGAAGCCGTCTTTCCATGTGTTTCCGGTGTCTTTTGCTTCTGCTTTGGCAACCTCTGCGACAAGCTTCTGCATTTGCGCTTGAGTAAACGGCCTTGCGTTGTACTCAAGAGGCTTTTTGATGCTCAGATACGCATCTACTACGGTGCCTTTTTGTCCGTAGCCTTTGGCTGTATCATGATCCGTTGTGAAATAGAAGCCAGCGCCCTCCATCCGCCCGTTAGTGCCGATTTTTGCGGCATCAAAAGCATCAATTCTTTTTGCAGATGAGCCGTGGTAAACCACCATCGGCTTGCCGTCGGCATCGACCACCTTGCTGTCGCCAAACCAGCGATTAAACGCCGCTGACTCGGTTGGCGGCGCAAGGCTGAAGCGAATGTCTTGGCTGTTTTTATCGAACGTTCCGAGGTTGCCGATGGCTGATTTAATTTGCTCAGGACGAAAAACAATCCAGCTATTTCCGGCTCCCTCTTGGGCATTTGAATACACCACGCCATCATACCCGGCAGTAATAATTGCGTCGCGGACTATTGGATCGTATTTGCTGCGCAATCTCCAATTGGATGCAATCTCTTTTTCGATTCGCTTGCCCTCTCCGCGCGGAAGAATGCCCTTGGCTTCAAGCTGCTTGGCAATGCCATCCGCATGAAATGTCCCGGTGTCTTTGAGCCGCAAAGGACTTTTCAGGCTGATCCACACCGGCATGATGTTTGGCGCTGCGTCGCCGCCTCGATCAAGCCTGCCACTTCGAGCGATATGGTTTGCCTGTTCCATTGATCCAAAATGCGCACCAAGATCGCTCTTTCCTAGCGTGTCGAACACCGAGAAGTCTGCGCCAGTTGCGTGATAGACGACATGCTGAACCTTGCTTCCTTCAAGGAATGCGCGAAGCTCTGGCGTCTTGCGTGGCGCCTTCACGCTGAAGCGCGCGCCCTCGTCGCGCTTGGCCATCCGCGCTTCTTGCCGCGAAAGCTCAAGGTCTTCTTCTTCCGGTGCAAGCTCGACTTCTGCGTCTGCGTCCAGATCCTCAGGCTGCACCGGCTTGCGCATCGCCGAGCGCCGGGCCGCGAGCTCTTCGTCGCGCTCCAGGCCATCCATCAACGACTGCACGCCCTGCGCCTGATCGCTGAGCACCCGCTCGCCCTTCACCGCAGCATCGACCAAGGCCAGCGCATCATTGCCAGTCAGCGGCTCGCCGCGGAAATGCAGCTCGTTCAGGAGTTCGGCCAGCTCATCCATCGACTTGCCGCCGTTGCGGCGAAACGGCTGGCGGCCAACAAACCGCTTGTTGACCGCCTTCATGTCGGCCGGATCCAGCCCTTCCGCTGCAGCGGAATCGCGCGACAGCCCGCCGCGCTTGGCAATCAGCGTCAACAGGTCGTCGTAGTTCGGGTCGTATTTACGGGCGTCCAACACCCTTGGCGGAAGCCCTACCGCAGCCGCGCGCGCCGCTTGTCCTGCTCGGCCGCTTTTTCCGGGTTCTCCGCCCGCCAGCGTGCCACCCCTGCGTCCATCGATGCGCTGAGCTCCGCCAGGCGCCTGCGTAGCGCCGCCTCCAGCTCCGGGCCCTGCAGCCGATCCAGCCCGAGCCGCTTCAACCTCGCTTCCGATCCCATAACTGAGCATCCCCTTCTTTCGTGCCTCAACCAGCACATCGACCTTGCCAAGCATTTCCCCGACGTCACGGCCAGGTTCAATGCTTCCGGTCGCATAATGCAGCCCAATCCCAGGCTTTCCGCCTTTGGAATGCGGCAATTTACTATAACCCTTTGCCGCCATCGACGCAACGAACCGTTTGCGCGCTCGCGCCATGGCGCGTTCAACGGTGTCCTTTCGCGCCCCGGTAACGATAAATCCGAACTCGTCTCCGCCCTTGCGAATGCCAACCGTGCTGCCGGCAAGCTCCAGCTCGGCCCGGACTGTCTCAGCCGCCTCGCGCAGCAGTGCGTCAGCGCCGCGGCTACCAAGCGCAGCGTTCGCACCGCCCAAGTTCGCAAAGTCCGCCTCGACGTAAATCCCGTCCTGCCCTGCGTCCTGAACCGCTCGAACGGTCGTGTCCAGCTCTTCGGACTTGTACAGGCCGGTGACGCGATCTTTCTCCAGCGGCGTGCGCAGCTTCGTCTTCACGACGGCCGCCTGCTCGGGCGACAGCCCCAGCGCCGTGGCCAACTCGTCCGCCGACCGACTGAACTGGTCTGCTGCGCGAGTCTCCGGGTCGAATGCCGACGGCGGAGCCTTCGTGCCCGTGCTCGCCCGCAGATCCGACATCACGCGCTCAATTGCCCCATCGGTCGCCGACAGCGCGTCCACGCCGGCCGTGCGCAGCGCGTCAAACTCGCGGCGTACCTTCGATGCGACTGCAAGCGGGACGCTCGTGCTACCAAGGCGCACATCCAGCGCGCCTTTGGACGCTCGTAGCGCCGTCAGGGCCGCCATCTGCTTCTCGGCACGCGCAGCCTTCGCGGCCTCCGGCAGCGTCAGGATCGGCTGCGCTGGCGCATCCGGTGCGATTGCTACCGTCAGATCAGCGGGTTTGACCGCAGGCTGGTCCGGCACAACGGGCTGCGCCGGCACTGTTGCTGTCGGCATGCTTGCCAGGGGCTGCGCCAGCTTTCCGCCCTTGGCCAGCGCTTTGAGCTCGGGCGCAGTGACCTGCTTGATCGCGCCCAGGCCCGTCCAGCCGTCGGGATACTCAGCAAGGTACGCTGCCTTCGCGGTCGCTTCATCTGCGTACCCGAGCATCACCTTGTGCTCGTCAAACGAGCCGTCCTCGTTGTGCTGATCTACAACGAAAATCGGGCTTTCGTCCTTTGGCTCCGGGCCGATGAACGCGTCCAGATGATCGCCGTCGGCGCCCTCGATCCCTCGAATGTACCCGTAGTGGGATCGCATCGTGCGTTCCCACGGCATTTCAGCGCCAGGCTTTGACCGCCGCGTGCTGCCCGCTGGGTTTTCGACACTGATGTCAAAACCCTGCAACCGAAGGTGTCCTTTTTTGTAGTTTCCGGCCTCGATCTGGCCGTCGGTTGGCTCCGGTGTGTCGTTCAGCGGACTGGTTGCGGCAGCATTCGCCGCGGCGTCGACATCAACGCCGTTTGGCGTCACATCCTCATCGCGCAATCGGCCGTTCTGGACCAGGTACGTCAGTCCGGCCAGCTTGCCCAGCGGCGCGCGGCTGGATGCCAGGATCGCATCGGCTTCGGCATTCAGCCCCTTCGACTTTGCCTGCTCAAGAAGGTCTGCCAACCGCCGCTCGCTACGATCATCCGCACCCGGCATGGGCGCTGGTGCCTTCGGTGCTTCCAGCGCGCCGAATCCGCCACCCATGAGCCCGCCCAAGACCGCGCCTTCGAGCGCAGCAGTCCCGACGCCTTCGCCAACCTGCTGCTCTGGATCCACGTAGTCGCGGATCGCCAGGTTCTGCACCGCCTGCTCGACGCCGGACTGCGCACCTTCGGTCAGCGCCTCGCCGACCGCGCTCCCAGCGATCACGCCCGTGCGCGTGGACTGCAACCGGTCAATGATCGAACGCCCGGCCGCAGCACCACCCGCCTTGCCCAGCAGTCGGCCATAGAACGCCCCCATGCCGGCACCCAGCAGCGCCGTGGTCAGGCCAGACTGCCAGCCTGCTGTGCTGCTGGCCTCGGATGCCAGGGTCTTTTTCGCGTAGGCCTGCGCCTCTTCGGGCGTGCCCAGACCATCCATGCTTTCCAGAAGGTCGCGATAGCGCGCCGACTTCAACAGTTCGTCGTGCGACTTGCCTTCAACAATGCTCGACACCGCGTCGCCGGCAAGCACCAGGCTGACCGCGCCCTCGCCAGCGGCAAAGGATCCTGCGCCGATGAGCCCATCCAGCCACTTGAGCGTGCGCGTCGCAGATGCCGCGGTAGCGCGTGCGGCAAGCCCTGCCTCGGGCGCCACATTCGTCGCGGCCACCAGCGCGCTGCGCCCGATCGGATTGGCAAACAGCTGCAAGCCCTTCGTCAGCGCGGCGCCCGCGCCCATGCCAGCGGCCATGCCAGGCGCAGAGCGCGTGATCCCGTTGACCAACTTCGTCCAGTTGAAGTCCGAGTTACCTTCCTCGTCGACGTCGAACAGGTCGCGTTGCAGCGCGTCGCGCGTTTCCTGCGTGAGCCCGGATTCCCAGTAGTCCACACCCGAGCGCCCGAACTCCTGAATCGCGCCGCCCCAGTCCTCGGCGCCCATCTGCTCCAACAGCCAGCCGCCGCCCGCGATCAGATCGTTCACGCCCGCGCCTGCGCTGCGCAGCGGGTCTACGATGGTTTGCTCGAACCAGGACGATGTGCGGTCAAGTGCTGGCGTCGGCTCGGACCACTGGGGTTTCCAGCCGGTCATGGTGTCCCCGAACTGATACCCCGTCGCCTGCTGGCCACCGCGGCGCTGCATCAAGATCGCCTGCTGTTCCGGGCTCAACTCGATCTGTTCGCCATAGGCTGTGATGTATTTCACTGGACCCCCAGCATTGCCAGCACCTCGCCAGCGTCGACGCCCGGATACGTGCGCGCGATCAGATCGGCCGCTTCCTGCTTGCGAGCAGGATCCCCGGCCGAGGCACGGTCCACCGCCGCGCGCACTTCGGCTGCACCCGGGTCCGACGCAATCTGCTGCGCCGCCGCTTGTGCGTCTGCCGGCTGCGCTTGACCACCGCCGAGCACGCCCTCCAGTTCAGCCACTCGCGCATCGCGGTCCGCAATGCCTCCGCGCGAGACGGGCGCGCTTCGAAGTCGCTCAAGCTCTTGCTTGGCCGCTGACTGCTCAAGGTCGCGCACCTGTCCGCTGAACGCCTTTGCAGCGCCGCGCGTCATCGGTCCCTGTCCAGCTTTGAGCATGGCCGCCTGCGCAGCTGGATCATCCTGCATGCCGATGACGTCCTTGGCGAAGCTGGGCACCGCCGCCTGCAGCACGCCCTTCATCACCAGGTCGTCTGACTCTCCGGACAGCATCTGTGCACCAACGCTTTCGCCGGCCGCAGGGCCGGACTTCGGTGGAGCCGTGCCGCCGCGTGCCGGTGGAGACAGCCCCAGCGCCGCATCATCCTCAGCAGTGCCTCGAATCGGGCCACCAGGCTCCGCTGTCGGCTCGGGCATGTAGCCCTGCCCGAGCTTGACGTACTCGCCAAAGACCGCCTTCCTCACCGCGCGCTGCTCGGCAATCTTCGCCTGCAGCTCTTCGGCCGCCTTGCCCTGCGCGCCAGGAATCATCCGCTCGGGGTCGCCATACAGTTGCGCGCTCGCCGCTTCCAGCTGCGCATCAATGTCCTGAATCTGGGTCATGAGCGTCTGCCGCTTGATCGCCGCGTCGCGCTCGCCCTTGGCCGCCTCTTCAGCGGCCTGCTGCCTCGACTCGATCTGGCCGATGCGGGCCATCTGCGCATTCGCCCGAGCCTCGTCGGCGGACATCCTGCTTTGATCCAGCTGAAACGCACGATCCGCATTGCTTTGCGCCATCGTGCGGTCTTTGCCGCGCTCGGTCGACTCGAAGTCCCTGCGGTCTGCTTCAAGCTTGGCTTGCTCGGTCGCCCGGAATCGCGCGAGATTTTCCTCGAAAACCTGCTGCGCTTGCATTCTGCGCTCATCAAGCGCCGCGCGTGCCTCTGCATCCTCGCGCTGGAAACGCATCCCCGCCATTTGGCCCAAGCCCTGACTCAAACGATCAAGCGCCGCGCTCCAGTTGATGCCCATTTTCAGCCCTCCGAATCTTCGTCGCCAAACATTTTGATCGCTTTGCGTCTGATCGCTGGGCGAAGAACAATGCCCAACAGCCCGCCGCAAAAGCCTATCAAGCCAATGTAAAACGGATGCATTTGATCGTGCGATAGCGCTATACCCAGGCTGATGAAAAACCCAAACGGGAACCCAACAGAAACCTTGAGCAGCGCAATGATCACTTCGCGGCGAATCGAAACCGGTGGCGTGCCCTTGCTCATGATGCGGATCAGGCTACCGACGGCCGAGCAGTACGCCCCGGCCACCGCGCTGATAAACGCCCAGAGCAGCGGCTCACCCATGCCGGCAGGGATCACGCCGGCCGCCCCCAGCAGTGCCGGCAGCACCAACAGAAACTTCCCCTCAGTCACCCCGATCATCGAAACGCTCTCCCCATGGCTACACACGAAACCTCGGGCTTGCGCCCGCACCCTGCGGCCATCCCGCCCTGCGTGTAGGGAGTACCGAAACTCGTTTGGCGCGCTCACTGCAGCGACTCCAGGCCGGCACCGGTCAGGTGCGCCATCATGTCAGGCGCTTCCGCACCGCCGCCTTGCGCACGCTTGAGCGCCTGGGTCAGTGCGTCAGGCGACACGCTCGACAGCGGATCCCAGTCGTCGAGCTCGCCGCTGTCCGCCTCGCGCTGCATCTGCTCCTGCATGAACGCCTGCGCCTCAGCCTGCGGCGCTTGCCCGGTCGCGATCAGCTTTTCGCCAAACGCCTTGGCCGCTTCCGCTTTCGCGGCGCCCAACAGCTTCTGCTCTTCCTCGCTGTTCTCGGGCGGCAGCTTCGGGAACACGCCGGACGCTCGACCCAGGTCCAACAGCTGCGACATGATTTCGTCCGCACCGTGCCACAGCACGTCCGCTTCGTACTCAACGCCTTGCCGCTTGGCGTTGTTGTGGATCATGAAAACCACATCGGCCGTGGTCCCGCCCAGCGCCTCGGGCACCGTCAAGCCGCGCTGGTTCATGCGCTCCAGTACCGCGTCGGCTGGCGATCGCGCACCCTTCTGCGGCACCCGGGTGTCGTTGACGAAGTGAATCGCACGAGATACGAAGTCTTCGTACTGCTCCTGCTCTTCGGGGCTGACCGCGGTTTCATCCACCGGGCCAATCGCGCCGCTCACCGGCTGAACCGCTTTCGGCCCGGCAGTCGTCGCGCTCAACCAGTCCTCTGTTGCCACCGGCTGCGGAGCCATGGCCTTGCGCTTTGCCTCACCCATGTCAACCTCCCAGCAACTGTTGTGCGCCCGCAAAAAACAGGCCAGCGGCTTCATATCGCCGGGCACTGCGACCAAACCAATGCGGCACGGTGCTGCCGTCTGCGTGATGAATCACGAGAACAATGCGTTCTGCAACAACCTCGCCATTGCGAATGTCATCGACCAGACGCTGCAACGAGTTGGCCATCTCTTGCGCGCCCTCATCCCCGTACCGGGCCAGACGAACGACGTCACCCATGGCACAGCCCCCGCGCCAGAATGGCCGCTTGCTCCAGGTCCAGGTTGCGCAGTGGGTTGCGCTGCGCCTCGATCAGCCAATGCACCAGCAGACCCAGCTGCGTGCCCAGCGCTTTCGACGTCGCCGACACGTGCGCGAGCTGCGCGTCGGCAGCCTGCACATGCGCCCATCGATGCCCGCGGCGCCGCTCAATCTCGCGCTCAAGAATCGTCGGGATTGGCGCGAGCTCGCCGGTGCTGACCAGCACGAGACAGCGGCCGATGTTGTAGCAGCAGTGCTCGGCCAGATCGACCAGCGCCATATCCACCGGCGCCGCGGGCTGTCGCCGGCTCATCCGACACCACCGTAAGCCGCAGTCTCGGGATCCAGAAGATCCTGCATGCTGACCACCTCTTGCGGCTGTTGCTGCGGAGGCATCATCGACTCGGGAGCCGCGGCTCGACCACCGAACGCGCTGGCCTGCCGGTTGATGGCGTCAACCGCTCCGCCCACGATGTTCGTCTGTTGCTGCCCAGTGACCACGCCCTTTTTGTTGTAGTCCGCCGTTGCTCCAAAATATGAGCCGCGGAACCGTTTGGCCTCTTCAGCCTGTTGCGACAGTGACGGCTCTTTTTTCGTCGCCGCGCTCAATGTTCCGAACATCGTCGACGCAAACTGCAACTTCTCAGCTGCGCTCATGCCGCCGAAGAACCCGCCAGCGCTCGTCCCGGCCGCGGTGGTCGTGCCGCCCAGGCCCAGGGCGCCCTTCACGCCGCCCACCACCGACCGGCCAGCGTTCGCGACCGCGGTGGCCATCCTCGTGAAGATGCCAGGCATGATCGCCGGAGCCGCGGCCGTCGCGCCGGCAGCAAGCGCGCCCGCGGTCAGCACGCCCGAGCCCGCAACAGCACCCGCACCGGCCGCGCCCGCAATGCCGGTCGCACCGAAGATGCCGCCAGCGCCGGCCAGGATCGATGAGCTTGCCGCCGTGCCTGCGGCCGCTGCACCGGCACCGGATGCGAGCACCCCCGTACTCGCCGCGGCACTTGCCGATACTGCAGCGCTCGCCGGAGCGAATGCCGATGCGGCCAAGCCGGCCGTGAAATAGACCGCCGCCGCAATCGCCAGCGGCTTCCAGACCTTTTTCACGACCTTGCCGACCGCCTTGAATACTTTCTTGACGCCCTTGACGATTTTGCTCATTGCTTGTTCTCCGCTTTGGGTTCACTCGGCTTTTCGGAATACCCAGCGCATCCGGCTCCGCAATTCGGACCCATCATTTCCCGATGCAGGGAAATGCCGGCCGGCAGCGTTACAACGAACCCATTGCCATCCTCGACCCTGACCTTGTGCCCGGACAGCGGCCCGCCATCACGCACCATCGGGCTCAGGCACAGGCCTGCAACCTCGCCGGCTTGGGCGCCCCAGTGGCGGCAGCTTCTGCAGTTACTCATTGCGCCCCCGTTGGGCATAGGTGCGCGCGTGCGGCCTCGCATACATGCGCCCGGCAATGGCACGCGCGATGGCCTGCCGGTGGGCAACCGCCCGATCATGCCAGTCGAGCACCGCGTCATGCATTGACGCGCCGCGGCCCACAATCGTCGCCGGCACCATATCGTCGTTCGTGGCCCAGCACTCCCAGGGTCGCGAACTGAAATTGATCGCACGCCGCACACTCGGCGGATTGGAGCGCCGCAGGATCAGTTCAGCGCGGATCCTGCGACCGCGTTCAGCCTGCCGCCGATGCCACCACGCCTTCAATGCCTTCCACGGATTCATGGCCTCTCGATCATCCACATTGTGCCGAGCTGGCGCAGCCCGAGCCGCTGGTAAAGTTCCGCCGTGCGCTCCGGCGTGATCCCGCTGGAGATGCCGAAAGTACATTCGACAACCCGCGGAACCGTCCACGCCCATTCTATTCCTGCGCGCAGCATCTGTGCGCCGTCACCAGGACGTTCAGCACCAAACACCAGGTCCGTTACAAACCGCGGCCCGCCCGCGCGCGCCCACCAGTAGGGCATCGCCTGCAACAGCATCACCCCAGTGATCGCGCCATCGTGCTCGGCCACCAGCAGACGCCCGATGTTGCTGTGCACACCGAAGGCCATGGTCGAGTAGATCGCCTGCTGATCTGTGGCATGCCGGGCATACACGGACCGCGCGTGTAGGCGCTTGCCGCATTCGATGGCGCCAGGGATGTCCGCGGCCTTTGCGATTCTGATCATGTCGTGATTGACACCAGTGAAAACGCCAGCGTGCCGGCTTCATCGACCTCGTTGATGTACAGCGTCACGTAAGGCGCGCTCGCGTTCACAACGATCGGAACCTCAACCTCGCTGCCGTCCGCGGAAACCCCGCCCAGGCTTTGAAACGTCCCTGACCCGTTGCGCACCCGAATGACGCCGCTCGGCGATCCAGTTGCTGTTGCGACGTATCGAAGCGTGGCCGCCCCCGCGGGGAGCTCAACCGACAGCGTGTTGATCGCCTGCTCGCCCGGGCCGATGGTGAGCAGCCCGCCAGACGGCAGCACGCCCGACCATCCTGCTGTGGCCGCCATGTCGCCGTTTTGCACGTGCTCTTGCGGCGGCGCCGCCGCACTGCCGCCACCGCACCCGGACAGCAGCATGCGCGTCGTCACTGGCGCGCTTCCGACGGCTTGCAAACGCCAGGGCATGCCCAACTGTGGCCGAGCGCGTACTCGCGCCCCTGCCACTGCACCAGGACAAACGCGCCATCGATACGCCCATCAATGCCCAGGCTGCACAGCGCGCGATGCGTATCGTGAGGATCCGGCCTGACCGCCGACACGAGCGGAACCGGACGATCCTCGATCAGCGTGCGACACACCCAGGCATCCGAGCAGCGCTGCTGATCGGCCAGGACGTCCACCAGCCGCGGCGCATCGAAGTGCGCGCACCCAGACAGCACCAAGACCAGGACCGCGAGCACGGCGCGCATCACACCACCGTTCCGGCGATGATCCCGTCCTCGATCAGCATGCGATAGATCGCCGCCTTCACTGTGTTGTATTCCTGCTGGGTGAATCGCGGACTGCCCGCGTCCGTGCGCAGGCTGATCGCTTGCGTGACAACAGTCCCGACGATTTCGCCGGCATCGGTCATTCGCGCCACCTCTGCCCGCAGGATGTTCGCGCGCAGATCAATCGTGAATTGCACGATTTCTGCCCGAGTAACCGGGTCGCGAACAATGGGTTCTTCCAGTCTGATCGGCATTACGGCATCTCCGTCAATCGAATCGATGAATTCGCGAGCAGCGTGGCCGCCGTCGCACCGCCACTTGCCTGCGCGATTGTCACTGCAAGCGTACCGCTGGCGCTGGGTCGCACAACGCCAACCAGGCGCACGATCATTGATGTCGGCCCCGTTCTGCTGACCACGCTACCCATTGCCGTCACCAGCCCCGCAGTGGTGGCACCCGTGGCCACATCAATCGCGGTCCCGCTCACGCTCGCAGACGTCATGGACGGCCCGGACAGACCGACGTTTGCACCCTGCGAGGCTCCGGCCGACACCGAGATGTCGGCCTCTACTCGGTACACGCGCCCAGACACCACTGACCGCGACAGGTCACTGGCCGTCAGCGATGTGCTGGACACCGCCAGATCGTTTTGCTGGTACGCGGCTCCGCCGTCCTTCAGCGGCTTCTCGATCTTGAACCGCCCTCCATCCAGGGTGCATGCCGCCAGCTCTGCGGTAGATCGGGTCGTGCCGGACGCGCCAGCGCTGGTCTGTGACCACAGCCCCAGGCGTCCGCCCTCAGCATTCCCGGTGCCGCAGCCGGGCATGAGGTTCGTGTCGTACCCCGCCAGGTTGGTGCCGTCTCGCGTCACCGTGACGATGGGTGCGCTGCAATTGCGCCCGCCGACTTGCTGGTATTGATACGGCAGTTCAATGCACTGGTCGACGCCGGAAACGCCGAAGGCTTTCGAGGTAACACACCCCAAAAACGTTTGCCCGCCAAATGTCATCAGGTACGGTCCGTAGGCGGATGCCCTGAGTCCAATGGCCGAATAGCCGAGAAGCAAATCGCCGTTCGCGCAATACTCCAGGGAAAGCCCGCCAGTGGCCGCCTTGAAAGCGACCGCCGTTCCCACTGCGGCGCTTGTGACCACGGTCGCATCGCTAACCTTGGATATCTGCCCGTACGCCAGGATGTCCGCGACCGTCAGCCGCCCGGGCCCGCTGCTGTCCGATGTGTCGACGGGCACCCGCTCAGTGCCCGTCGCCGGTGCCCGTGATGTCGCTTCCCAAATCTTAGTCACTGTCCGCGCTCCACTCTATCTGCGACCCATCGCCCCAGGTCAGCACCGTCCCGTCGCCGGCCTGCGCATCCGCAGGACCAGGCGCCGAGCCTGCCGCCCCACCCACCCCCAGCAACGCCAGCACGCCCATCGCGCCATCTCCGTATCGTCTGGCGCTACTTTTTCAGAACCCGCCAGTACCAGCCCGTGTTTTTTGGCACTCGGTATCGAATTTCGATACTTACTGAAGCCCAAGGTCTTCGTACGTCAGGATCCGGCCACCAGCACCCGCACTGGTGCGATCCAGGCCGGCAGCGGCTCCGCCGCGCGGACTGAGCAGGCTTGACGTGAGCGCCTGCACCGGAGTCAATGACTTCCCGCCACCACTGGGCGCCGGCAGCTGTGTCTGCGTGAGCGGCGCCGCGTTGTACCGCAGATAGTCCGGACGCTGCACCCCGCCCTGCCCAGGCGTGCCGCTACCAGCGCCGGCCGAGCGTGGCGTGTGGGCCGTGTAGAACGCGCTCAACATGTTGTTCTGCGCCTCATAGAGCGCAGTCATCTGGCCGATTGCCGCGGCTTGCTGGGCCGGCGTGAGCCCTTCCGTGCTGCCGATCTGGCCGATTGTGCCGATCAGTGCCCGGGTATTGGCCCCTGCCTCACTCTGGTACCCGAGCGCCAATTGCTGCCCAAACAGCTGCTCGTCGCGCTCCGCTTGATGCCCGGCTGCCTGCTCGGCCAGGTTCCAGTTCGCCGAATACTGCAGCGATGCCGCGGCAGTGTCGCGTCGGATCGCGTTGTCGGTGCGGTGGGTGTCGCCCGCCAGGTCGTACCCGAACAGGATTTCGTCGCGCTGCAGGGTGTTGCCGTGCTGCAGCTGGATGATTTCAAGCGTCTGCGAGTGCGTGATCTGATTGCGCTCCTTCCAGCGCGCGTCCTCGTCGGCGGCAGCGCTGGCGTATGCGGCTGCGGCGCTGAGTGCGGCCTGATTCGCCGCCTCCTGCACTGCCATGGCCTGCTTGAAGTTCTGTTCGGACAGCATGGCTTGCTGCATGAACTGCTGGTTCGCGAGGCTGAATTGGTTCTGAGCCATCGCGTTGAACTCGGCCGAACGCGCGACGGTCTGGGCATCGGTCTGGGCGATCTTGAAGATCGTGTCGACGATCATGCCTTCAGCCGCGGAGTTCGCCATGAGGCTGTTCTGGCCACCTCGGGCCGCGTGTGCACGGATGACGGCTTGCCGCATGTCAGCGAACAGTGGGTTTTCGGCCTGCTTCGCATACAGGTCCTTCATCCGCCCTTCGACAAGCTGCTCTTCAGTGACTTTCCACTCCTGCGGGCCGGGCATTGATGCCGGCATCTGCCCCAAGTGCTCGGGCTTGCTGCCGCCCCAGTCTACCGGGCGCTGTCCGGGCATATCCTGCGGGCTGGTCGTGGGCGCTGGTGGCGGAGCTGGGGTCGGTGCGGGCGCTGGTGCTCGCTCTCCGCCCGCCGCCGCGACTCTCTCCGCTTCGCGATCGGCAATGGTCTGTGCGTTCTGCTGCGCTGCCCGGTCCCTCTGCCACTGCAGCAACTGGTTATGGGTCAAGCCGGCCGGTGGGGCGTCTGTGGCGGGCGCTGTCGGCGCTGCTGGTGCGCTCGTGATCGTCGCAATGCCGTCCTGCGGCTGCGGCTCCAGGTCTTGCTGAGTAATCAGGGTCTGCATGCGCGCTACGCTCCTTCTCGCGCGCGCAGTGTATCACGGCTTGAGCATGGCCTTGCGCCGATCCAGGTCCCTCATCAGCTCGGCCATTTCACGCTTTGACGCTTCCCGCCGAGCTTTTGCGGCTTTCGGACCGGCCCCGTTTGCCAGCTCAGCCGGCTTGACGCTCAGCTCGTCCCACGTCGATGCGCCGGCCTTGAGCCTTGCCCTGATCATTTCCTTGCTGATTTTCGCCCCGCGCCTTTTCAGCAGGATATGCGCAACCTCGACCACGGACGCAAAGCACTCGCCTTCTACCAAATAGCGGCACTTGTCAGGCTCAAATTGCAGTCTGCGAATAGTCACGCGTTCCTCTTCAAAGCTAAACGCATTGCATCATCAAACTGCTCCGCGGTCATCCCGCCGCATGATCCGTTGCCGCCGTCGCATGCGTCAATAAATTCGTCGCAATCAATATCAGCGGGGTCTGCGCCATATACGGCAATCGAATGATCATAAATCTTTGATCGAAGAAACTGCGCGCGAGTGTTGGCCTTGGCCAGGGCTAGCAGCGTTCTTTCTAATTGGCTTTTGCTCAATTTCATATCATCGCCTCCTTGATCCAGGCTTTTGCGTCATCGCCGATCATTCGCGCGCTCTTTGGCTTCCCACGCCTTGACCTTCGCATTCATCCGGCTGTTTGGCGGCAATCGTCCAAGAATATCGCTCAGCCAGCTCTCAAACTCAGCGAGTCGATCAGTGATAAAAATGAGCCCTCTGCCCAAGGCGTCAAGCAGCGCCATGAGCACCAGCAATGCAATCAGCGGCAAAGCAATGATGGTAAGAATCCACCATTCCCATTGACGAACAAGGAACAGCATCCTGCGGGCAATCATACGTGCCTCGCCTGCGCTGCCGTGAGCTGCACCGCAATGCCCAGCTCGGTAGCGTACACCGCGTTACCGTAGTCATCCATCCCCACCGGCACTGCCGTGATCAACCGATTGCGCTCGACATGCAGCAATACGCCGCCCGCAGCAAAAAGCGCGTACTTCGCTTTGATGCGCTGATGGTAATACCCAGCGCTGAACTGTTTAGCCTTGCCTTTCAAATCGCCGCCAGACCACGCGGCGCGACCGAGAAGCACGTCGCGCGCATACGCGCTGCGGTTTCCTGCCTTGTCCAGGTTTTCAATGGCGACCTTGATTGTGCGGTTCAGTGCGTTCATTTTTGCCTCTCCGTTGCTGATGGTGCAACAGTATTAAACGGCGCCGTTCATGTCAACGCCATAGCGCTATGCGTTCAGCTTGTTTTAACATCTGCTGTCTGTGCCGGTGTACCATGGCCACACCCAAGACGAAGGAAGGCAACATGCCCCGCGCACTCGGCACCGATGACAGCATCACGACCTGCGATTGCTGCGGCAGGTCTGGCTTGAAGTTCACGGTCACGATGGAGCTTGACAACGGATCCATTGCTCACTATGGCCAGGTTTGCGCCAGTCGCAACACCGGCAAACCGCGCGCACTGATCGCTAGCGAAATAAAAGCACACGCCGAAGCCCAGGCTTCCGCCGCGCGTGCCGAGTTCTTTGCTCACCCGGCATACGCTGCCGAGCGCGCCGCATTCGCAGCTCGGCCGCGTGAGCTTATCGGCAAATCGGCATACGAGTTTGTTAAATCCGCGTGCGCTGCTGCAGACGCAGTGCGCGCCGAGATTGTTGCGAAATACGGCATTAGTCGTTATGTGCTGCAGTAAATCACAGGAGACAAGCATGATCATCGGCACATCCAGGCTTTCCCCCGTCCACGACTACGTGGCCACGCGGCTTGCGCAATGCGGCATGGTCGCCGAAACCAGCCCGGTGGTGGGCGCCGGCATGCGTCGAGCGATCAGTGACGCAGACATCGCCTACCCGCTCGGCGAGCCGCCGCTGCACCAGTGGCTCGCCGAACTCACCGCAGCGCAGACAAGGGCGCTGCTTTTCGCAGTAATACGAAGGAGCTGAAAGTGAACATCCACGACGAACGGCTTGGGCCGCATATGGGATTCAAGGTCTGGAAGGAAAACGGCATGTGGCATGCCCGCCTGCGCGACCATTCGACAGCGGTCGCCAACAGCACGCTTTGCGGCGCTCTGCAGTGGATTGAGAGCACGGCGGGGAGCAAGCGATGAGCGCGCCAATTGATGACGGAGGCCCAGCGTTTCCGTACGGACAAACCAGCGAAGTGACGGGGCAGTTTGTCAACGGCTGGGGGAACCCAGGAATGACCCTGCGCGACTGGTTTGCGGGGCAGGCGCTAGCTGGACTGTGCGCCAATCCGAAAACAGTTGGCTTGGCAAGAGAGGTTGCGGAGTGCGCTTTAATTCACGCCGACGAGATGATCGCAGCGCGAGGTGCCAAATGAGCAACCGCTTTCGCGCAGCGAACGAAGCAGACGGGCAGCAGCACGCCCAAGGGCCGTTTCATGCCGTGTCAGACGGTGTGGAGTCCGAGTTCGGCGACCCACTGTGCAAATTCGAACCCGACATTGATGATCGAACCAAAGCGCTGCTTGCATGCTCTTGGAGTCTGCACGCAGCGCTGGTGCGACTGACCAATGCAGCAGTGCGCAACCGCGACACCGGTGCAGAAATTCCGCGGTCAGTAATCGCGGAGGCCCACGAGGTTTTGAACGTAATCAACTATCCGGAGCTGCTTCCATGAACACCGAAACCAATGAACAGCAATGGTCGCCAATTGAAACAGCGCCCAAAGATGAAACGCTTGTTGATCTGGGGCAGCGCATTGGGCGCCAGGCCAAACCATCGAAAAACACTGAAGAATCAACAGAAGGACAAAGCAAATGAAATCCACAATTGGCGAAGTTTTCCCAGCCATCCACGGCGAGCGCGTCTATCAGGACCGCAAGTGGGGCAACCCCGATCAGCATCCGCACGAGGTCGGCGGTTACATCACGCTGATGCGCAAGCTGTTGAATGACGCCGAGACTGCATGGTGCACGAGTCGCGGCGACATTGGTGCGCTTGATGAACTGCGCAAAGTGGTGGCGGTCGGTGTCGCGTGTATGGAGCAGCATGGCGCTGTTGCACGCAAGCCGGAAGACTTCACGGCGCTGAACAATGCGTTGAACGAGGCAGAACGGTCATGAACATTTCTGACGACGTGCTCGACGTGCTCGCTCGCGGCACATGCAATGGCAACCTTTTCACGCTGCCCGCTGGTCAGCTCGACCGTAAGCTTTACGCTCGCGTCAACGCTGCGCTTGAGGCACTGGGCGGCCAGTGGAACCGCCGCGCCAAGGCCCATGTGTTCGCGACGCCATGCACGCCGCTGATCGGATCCGCAGTCGAAACCGGCCAGTACATCGACCCGCAGCGGGAGCTGGGCTTTTTTCCGACCCCGGCTGCAGTGATCACAAGGATGCTTGCCGCGGCCGCACCCCTGCTCCCTGAAATGACCGTGCTGGAGCCATCGGCAGGAGACGGCGCAATCGTCCGTGCCGTGATTCCACATTGCCGCAACATCTGGGCCTGCGAGATTGATGCGGGCCGGGCTGCGACTGTCCAGCGCATCATCCCGCGCTGCATCGCGGGCGACTTCTTGCGCGAAGACCCGTTTCCGAAGTTCGACCGCATCATCATGAATCCGCCGTTCGCCAACCGCCAGGACATCGCTCACGTGAACCATGCGCTGCGGTTCCTTCGACCCGGTGGCGTGCTGGTGTCAGTGATGTCTGCGGGCGTGGCGTTTCGCACTGACAGCCTCGCCGAGCGTTTTCGTGCGACCCCAGGGCTGACCATCGAGCCGCTTCCAGACGGGAGCTTTCTGCCGGCTACCGCGGTTCGCACGGTGCTTGCTCGCGTGCAGGTGCGCCCATGAGTGCGTTCCGCAAGATCCCGCCGCTCACGCTGCACTTGTCGCCGCGCGAGCGCCAGGAGTTTGACCAGGCGTGCGACGCGCGCAACATCTCTGCCACGCGCGCGCTACACCAAGCGCTCAGGCAGTGGCTTGACGAGCCTGCATGTACGCCCGATCCGCCGCCGCTTTCCGGGCCGCTGGACCGCCCTTGACGTCATCGCTTCCCGCAATCGCCTGCGCGAACTTCGCGCTTTCCTTCTGCTGCGCAGCCGGCTGCAGTGCCGGCTTCGTCAGCGGTTTGGTTTCTGCGGCCACCGGCTTCGTCAGCGGCTTGGTGTCCGCCGCGGGCGCGGGCGCCGGTGCTGTGGCCGGCCTCGGGAAATTGAAGTTCCCGCGCGAGTCATAGATCGAGGCCTTCGGTGTCTTGCCCGCCGCCGCAGCGTTCCGCGCCGCCTGCCTCGCCTTCAGTGCATCGATGCCCGACTGCTCGGCAGACGTCAGCGCGCGATCGCGACCGTCCGGGAACTGCTGCGCCGGTGCGGCTGCTGCTGTCGACATGCCGGGCTTCGGCACGGGTGCTGCCGGCTTCTGGCCAGGCGCCGCGCCAGGCACCAGCGCCTGCACATCGCCGGCCTGCATTGCATCACCACCAGTGGCGGCCGGCATGCCCGGCTTCGGCACAGGCACACCGCCAGGAACAGATGCTTGCACAGTGCCCGCGCCAGCCGGTGCAGCCGATGCGCTGATCATCTGCTGAGCGCCGGCAGTGTCGCCGTCCAGCACTTTCTGCATGACCGCACCGTACTGACTCTGCATTGCGCGCATCTGATCGGCGCCCAATCGTCCGGCCTGAAACTCGGTCAGCGCAGTAGCCATCCTCGCTTGCTGCGCGTTGATCCAGTCGATGACCGCCTGCGAGTCAGCACCAGGAGCCAGGCTTTTTTGCTGCGTGCGCGGCTTCTGCGGCGCCGGCTCCATCTCGCTGATAGCCACATACCCGTTCGGCATAGCACCCTCCATCGCTGTCGTTAGCTGATGGTAGCACCGGGTCCAGCCATGCGACATGGATCCAGACAGGCTGACCAGCATCGTCAATACTTTCTTGGGCGACGCTCGCGATGATCGCGCTCCCACCAGCGCGGATGGTCTGGCACAACTGGAGGAAGCCCAGGAAGATCAGTGAATGCTGAATTTCCAAAAAGCAGTATGTCATCAACATCAGCGAAGCATTGCCCATAGATAACTTGGGCGCGGTCAATGTTGACCAAAAGCCTGCATTTGTGCGCAACGCTATTCTTCATGGCCTGCAGAGCGCGCGCACAAGCTGTCCGCGGATGTGCCGGATCACGAGCGGCGTTTTCACCCGCGCAAGCGCCGTTTCGGCATTCAATCGATTCGCGGAAACCTCCTGTCCCACTGCAAACATGACACGCGCAACCCGTTTTGGATGCGCCATGTTCCCATAGCGCCACCGCGCTTACAAGCGGATGCTTTGCACTAGTTCGGCTAGGCGAATTGCAACTTCGTCAACAGCCTCTATGCCGGATCCAGACATCCAGTCCGAATGGCCGTTGACTGTCATGCTGTAGTCGTGGTTTTCGTACGGCTCGCCCGTCGTCGCTCCGCACGCACCCATGTCGCCCCAGTACGCGCCAGGGATAACGCGCGCCCAACGCACGACATGATCGTGCCGCGTGTGCGCGACAACGATTCGCTCAATCCCAGGTGCTGCGGGCGCATCAGCATCAAGCGCGGGGCTCAGATATGCGCACAGCCTCAGTGCGACATCACCCTGCCCTGCCTCGACGTCCATAGCCTGCTCACGTGCCGCGCGATGAATCAGGGCGCAGCCGTTGCTGTGCCCGATCACGACAACCGGTCGGCCGCAAATGCGGATTGCACTCAGCAGCCCCAGTGCATACCCGCGATTACCAGCGGCCGCGCGGACAAGCCCAACGCGGCCGTATTCGTACAATGCAAAATCAAATCCCGCGCGCTCAAAACAGCCGCGGAGCCGCCCGACACTGCGCTCCGGGTCGTCGACCCGGATACCGTGTACAAGCAGCGCCAGCGGCTTCATGTCCGGAGCGCGATGCGGATCGCCAGGGCCAGCGTGCGCGTGCGCTGGAACGCGATCTGCATCATGGCCGGGCCGGGGAGAAATCGATGCCCGCAATCGGCACGGCCGAGTTCGCGGCCATCCGCGCTCGCGTGTACTCCGCCACGCGCGCCGCGCAGGCCTTCCCGCCATACAGCTCGACAGGCAGAGCCATGGCACCGGGCACGTACTGCTGATGCAGCTTCACGATCCGCTGGAACGGCAGCGCCCCAGGCTTACGCTCGTAGCGATTCACGCCCAGCGCTTCAGCCGGATTGCCGAAATTGACCAGCGCCGCGTTCGAGATTTCCGTGTCGATCATGATCCAATCATCGGAATATTCCGGCAGCTTGTTCCTTCCAGGCACACACGCAAACAGTCGCGGGATCCGCGCTGCTTCGGCCGGGTCGACGTCGGCGATTCGCTCGCGCAGCTCTTCCACGAGCTTGAGCATCACCAGCTTTTCATCCCCCAGCGGCTGCGACACGCCGTCGGCATCGTAGATCGGCTGCTCGGGCGCCGGAGGCACCTCGACGGCCGCATATTCCAGGTCGAGCTGCGGCAGCAAATTCACGCCCGTTCGGCTGAAAATCTCCAGCGCCAGCTGGCGCGCTTGTGCGAGCGCGTGGCGCAGTTCGTTGTGCAGTGTTTCAATTTCCTGCGTCGCTTCCATCGCCCTTCTCCTTCTGTTGTACGTCCGCCGCCTTCAGCGCTGCAGCCAGCTGCAGCAATTCGCCGAGTGAAAACTGTCGACCCTGCTCCAGGCTCGACACATCTACGCGCAGATCGCAATCAGTAATCTGCGCACTTGCCGGGCCGGCCGCGTTGCGCCCGCTCACGATGTCAATCGTGCACGATCCATCCGCAGTCGTGCGCACGTACTCGTAACGCGCGCCGCCCGTCGCGAGCTCGCCGCCCAGCCACTCACACCCCGCCAGCAAAAACGCCGCTGCAATCAGCAGCGGCGCTCGACTGGCCTTCGCGATATTTCGCATGGCCACATCCTCGGTTACTTGCCCAAAAACGCCCGGTACGTCGGGCAATCATGCAAACGCATCTCCAACACCCGCAAGATGCTGTCCACAACGTCTTCCTCGCTACCCTCCCGGTCACGGATGCGCAGCGAAAACACCACCGTCTGCCCATCGTCGCGGTCCCGCACATCGAATCGCAGATCGCATGACACCTCGCGCGCGTCCTGCCCCATGATCGTGGGCAAGGTGAATCCGATGATCGACGGCAGCGACTGCTCGCTCCGCTCCAGCACGCCGCGCTGCGTGCGCTCGACCGCAAAATTCAGCGAGCCGGTCAGGTCGTCGCGCACATTGCTGATCTTGCCCGACACTGCGACCGTCATCGTGCGGACCATCTCGATCAGATCGGCGTGCTTCATGCTGGTAACAAACCGCTCCAGCTTCCGCAGCTTGTCCACAAAGGTCGACTGCGGAACCGGGGTCTGCATCTCAACCAGCAGCGCGTAGGCCCAGTGGATCCGGGGAACGTACGTCGCAATGTGCCCACCCCACGCCGGTTCATCCTTGCCGTGGTAGTCGATGACCGCGGTCGCGAACACGTCGTTCGTCAGCGAAAGGTCAGGGCGCACGAAAATCGCGGTGTTCGGCAGCCGCATTTCCCGCACGTAGCGCAAAAAGCTGTCCAGGTCATAGTGCTGCACGTGCTGCTTCGTCCGACGCGGGCGCTCGTCAAACATGCCCAGGTCCTCGCTTTTCCAGCCAGGCGGCAGCGCAACGACCCGATTGTCAACCGGAACCGGCCGCGCCACCGCGGCGACCAGCGCATCAACAAGCGATTTCTGCTCAGACACTGGCCTTCTCCTTATCCTTCGTGCGGAACATGTCCATCTGATCGGGGTCGTCGCGCGTCAGTTCGTTCGACCCGCTGATGAAGAACACCGACGGCGCCAGCGTCGATTCCGGCACTTTCGCGGTCAGCTTGAACGAAATGTCGCACTGCTTGCTGTCAGACCCGCGTGGAGTGAATTCCAGCTCCAAAGCGAGTTTGCCCTTCTTGCACGTCCGCTTGCACGCCTCCACGACTTCCGTCAGCTTCGCCGTCGCCCGCGCATTCAATTTGCCGCCAGAGATTTCCGACACAACGTCGGTAAACAGTTTCATTTGAAACTCCTTGCGCGCCCATCGCGCCATAGCACTATAGCATCGGCTCGGTCGTTGCAGCAAGGTTCAGCTCAAAACTTCCCGTGATCGCGTGCGTAACCTCAACTTGCCACGCGCCCCAGAATCCAGGGATGATCCAGGACCATGAGTCAGTGGCCGCAAGGACAATCCCCTCAAGGTTGATCTTGCTGAATCCCTTGCGGCCTGCCGCGCGGGCGCGGATCGTGATCGTGCCGGCTGAGATGGGCGTGACCGGGCACACCGTCACGTGCGTCTGCGGCGACCGCTGCAGGTTGCGTGTCTCGGTCGAGTACACGCCCACAGCCGAGATGCCGCCGCCCGATGCCGACGAGATGACCGCTTGGGCGTACGGGAGCTTGTCTGTGCTCACGGCCCAACGACACGCACTGTCATTGATGCAACACGAAAGTCAACCACGGTGCAATCAATGCTGGTAACGCGCAAATACAAATCCTGCCCGGCAACAAACTGCTGCTTGAACCGAACCGGCGCAAACCAAACTTCCGAAACTCCAGGCCCAGCGCTGAACGGCATGCTGGCGTACGCTCTGAATGTCGTATCGCCGGTGAAATCGGAGCTGTAAGAAACCTCTATGAGCAACCCGGATTGCGACGGCTGAACGCTTGTCGTTGCAGCAGCGAAATTGATTTCAATGTCCGCATAGCTGCCGGCCACGTTTGCCGCGGCGGGAACGGTAATGTAGCCCACGGGAACGCTCGCCGCACCTTGCGTGTCGCGCAGAATTGCGTTGAACGAAATGACCTGAACATCACCATCGTTCAGGCTGTACGTGCCACTGCTGAGCGTCACCTCGGGATCTGCGCCGAGCGCTTTTGCAGACCAGCCCGCATCCTCGCGAGTGAACTCGACGGTCTGGCCAGGGTAAACGGTCCGCGGGCCGGCCGCGCCGTTGATCGTGTCCCCGCCGCTGCCGACGGCAACACCGGACAGCATCGCTGCTGCGACAGTGACGAGGAAGCTGCGTCCGATGAGCTTTGCAGTAGGCATGGCAATGGCCGATATCGATGCGTTGACCACCGAGTCTACTACGACATGATCGCCGTACCAGACCCAGGGCGCGATAGCCGTGCCAGAGCTTGGCGTGCCGAACACCCGGACGGGCCAGCCCTGATCGACGATCAGATACGTCCCAGCGCTGGGCGAGTACCGCAGCCGCAGATACGCACCAGCGCTGGCCAGCTTGATCTGCCCCGTGGCCACCGACTTGCCTTCAACAGTGACGCCATTGAAATTGATCGTGGCCGTCGGGCTGGCGGGCAAAACGATGTTATTTGTGGGCATCCCGCCAAACAGAAACTCAAAATCGCGTTCTGTCGCCGCCGTCAGCGTGCCGGCCGCAGGCAACGTGATCGTGATCGCGCCACTCGGCACCAGTAGCAGCCGCCGCGTAGCAGTCGCCGCCACCGTCGTGTTCCCGGTGACAACTGTGTAATCATTCGTTTTTGCAAACCCAGAAAGGATTGCTGCAAAAATCTCGTTCATGTATGCGCTTCGAGCGCGACTGAATCGCGTGATTTTGTCGTACCCAAACCAGTGATTTTCAGGCATTACCGCAGCTTCCTTCGTTCGCGCACGCTGGCGTGCGTTTCAATTGCTCTTATCGAGTGCGGAGCGCAATGCTTTTGGCTGGAGTTAATCTCTACCGAGATATTCACGCCCATACCGCTAAGCCTGCGAACCGCGCGCCCCAAAACTTGCGTGTCCCAGAAAAACAGATCCCAGTCGCTTACGTCCCACTGTGCCCGGTTCCCAGGCAACGGCATGCACTCGGCCCGATCCGCGTTTCGATAGTCCTCGCCGTCGTCGTACAGCGCGCCAATGCAAATCTCGCCCGTAGTGTCGCAGTCAATGTCGACCAACAGGCGCCGATATTGCTTGGTCCGCTCAACCATTGCGCCAGAATAAAACAGCGTTTTCGCAACCGTTTCTATCGGCTCGCCGTTGAACGTCGTGCCGGATTCATCCTCGTACACATATCCATCGTCTGCGCCAAAGAAAACGCGCTCCCCGACTGACCCGGCAGCGTCGCGCCGGCTCCCGCCAATCATCTCGCCGCTTACTGCGCATGTGACATTTTTCCCGTAATCAATATACGTCAAGCCAATAAACTGGGTTCCGACCATGCCGACTACAGTGGCACTGCCGTCCGTGAATATCAGCCTGTACAATGATCGCTCTCTCAGAATCACTGAGCACGCTACGGTCTTTTGCTCCAGATCGCGAAACAGCCGCTTCTGAATCTTTGCGGTTATGCTGTTGGACACGAAATTGCCAAACTCGGCGGCAGCTTGAACCGTTGTAATGCCCCGGTCATCAAGATAGATCGCCGTGCCCAGTCGCTGCATCGTGCCGTCGATTGCCCCCGTCTCCGATGCATACAGTTCGAGCTTGAAATTCTCGCGCACATCGCCTTGCAACAGCCACGTGCGTGAGCGACTGGCAATCACGGCAACATCGCCGAGCTCTTCGAGCATGCCCGTACAGTCCTCGCCCAGGTTGCGCTCGTCCGCGCCGGTCTGCACGCGCCACGAAAACGGCTGCTGAAAACCGCTGTGCTGGACGCTGCCGCCAGCAAAAATCAGAAACAGGTGGTTTTTATGCACGCCGATGTGTGTCGGCTTGTCTGACCCGATTCCTGAGTTCCATGTGTCAGGCGTTTTCCCGATCCCCGTCTGAATCGGCGCAAAATACTGGCCGTCGAATTCGAACGCGAATCCCACGCCATTGACCCCGTACATTCTGTAGCGGTCAGCAAAGCCGGAGAAATTGTAATTGCGGAACCGATAGCGCCCGCCCGGAGGCAGCGTGTATGCGGCGCCGACTGTCCCGCTCGCGGGCGTGCCGGCCACCGTGACCGCGGACACCTGCAGATTCTCAGCGGCAACAAACGTGCCGGTGAACGCAGTGCCCACGACATACCCGCGCGCGTCGCCCGACTCCCATGTGCCCGCCTGCAGGCTCACCCTGCGCACGACCAGCGTTGCGCCGCTTGTCGCGCCCGTCAGCGTCTGCCCCTCAGCGATTTCAGTCACCCCGGTGCGGAAATACAGGATCACGCCCAGGGATACAGAAGACCAGCCTGACGTCGTTGCCAGCCACATCGTTCCAGCGGTCGCGCTACTGTTGTCGCGGAATGCGTACACGCTGCCGTTGAATATCCACACGCCGCGCACCGGGCCGGAGCAACTGGCGCCGCCCACAGGTCCGATCAGGCTTCGGTAGTACGTCCAGGCCGCTTCGAGCTGCGTGTCGTAGTCCTGCGGCACCTCGAACGGCCCCGCGGCCGTCGCTGCAGAATTGAGCGTGTTCTGATTGATGATCGCGCTGCCTTCCTCGAAGTCCAGGGCATCGCTTGTTTCAACGACGATGAACCGCCCGCCGTCCGTATCTGTCGCAATGACAACGGCGGTGGCGCCCGTGTTGTCGTCCTGCAGCACATCGCCCTGCGTGGGCGTTTCAAGCAGATCGGTGTAGCGCACTTCCTGAACGCGCAGCGAGCTCGGCGCCGTCCGGCCGTCGTGAGCCTCGTAGCCGGCTTTTGACCGGTATCCGCCCGCAAGGTCAACCTCGTAGTTCAAAACCTCACGCAGCTCGCCCGGGTTGCCAGGCGTCGGGGTCGGCTGCTCGGTGTTCAAACCGCCCGCCAGCGCCCATTTCTCGGCCGCCACGCGGCTCGGCTGGATCCCCACTTGCGCGCGAAAATCCGACAGATTCATGGTCGCTGCATCGTCATCACTTGATCTGCGCGTGACATCTGATGCTGCTCGCGCCCAGGCAAATGGTCGGCCTCCAGCGACTGCATCAAATCCCGATACTCCGCGACGGCTGAGGCCACGATTTCAGGCGCGTCTTCAATCTCCGCCCACGCAAGTTTTGCGCGCACGATTACGATTCTCGGGTAATCGTATTCGTCGCCCTCGTTGTACGGAATGATCGACACGTCTTCATCATTGACAAGCCGATCAGCGTAACGTTGGTATTCGTACAAATACGCATACGCCGTCGCTGCTTTGTGGCTCATCAACAGCGAGCCGTCAGGCTTTTGCGACCACTCGGATGGATAGTCGCTCGACGTCACCGCTTGACTATACGCCCATGCCCGCCTGAACTTGTGCCAGTCCGAAAACATCGGGAATTGCGCATTGTTTGACCGCGGGCGCAGCACAAGCGAATCCCTGATGATCCTGCGCATACGCGGGAACGCGCCGATTTCATGCGGCAAGAGGATGCTTTGGGAACCAACTGTCGCAACGTGCTCGACCGTCGCCCAGTGAAATTTCCAATCATCCCACGCATTCTGAATGTACCAATCCGCATCGGAAACAAGGCCGATGATTCTCTGAGCCTCGCCCGTCTGCCCAGCAACGGTGTCCAGCGGCTCGCCGCCCAGCACGCCGAGCTCTCGAATCAGCGTGTTGACGAGGCCCAGGAAAATCACGCCTTGCCCTCCGCCTCGATTTCCCTTTGCGTGCGGATCAGAAGCTCAACAATCTCGGCCTTGGTAACGTTGCCAGCGCCCACCGGCAGCATGCCTTTGGCTTCGCGGATGTCGTTCAGCCCTCGAAGCACTTCCCTCAGCTGCTGCATCGACAAGGCTTGCAGCTCGGCCCGCTCCCGAGTCGCTGCAATCTCGTCCGCGTCCGGCACTTCCAGGTTCTGCTCGGGCACGTCCTGCACGACAGCATCAAGCTGCGGCGCATCGCCGTCCACTTCCGCTTCTGCGTCCACTTCCTGCGCGTCCTCTTCGGTGTCGGCAAGTCGATCGATGCTTGGCGGCACCAAGTAGTAGGGGAGCACCGCGGTGTCGGGCAGCGAGGGCGTGCGGTCCAGCTTCGAGCGCTCATCCAGCAAGCGCACCTCGTTCGGCACCTCCAGCCCGGCCGCGGTCCAGAACTTGCCGTCGGCGGTCTGATATCTGACCCGGGTCGATCCGTACACCCGTCCCGCTGTGCGGCGCAGCTCGTCAGGATCCCGCCAGTACAATCGGTTCATCGCCAGCCCCATTCGTCGTTGTCGTCAATCCGTGCGCGCATCGAAACGCCGTCGCTGAGCCGGGCCGGACGAATGCGCGTGAGCACCTTGCCGGCCTCCGCACAGTCGCAGTCGGCAGTGTGCGTGTACCGCCCCTGCGCCGCCTTGGATTCGCGTTCCTCGTGATCGTCGCCCTCTGGGGCGCACGTCAGCAGCATCATTTTCACTGGAACCTCCGCAAAAAGGCCCGACATAGCCGGGCCCTTGTGTGTCTGCCTTGGTCGCCCAGGCCTTAGCCGAACCGCGTACCGCGGGCCGCCGAGTCGCGCGGCTGCGGATGCGGAACCTGCCCCGCACCGGACGTGCCCATGCCCATGGAATCAAGCGAGTCGCTGATGCTCTCGCGATGCGAAAGACCAGACTCCACCGACCCGCCCGAAAACGCCAGGTCCTCACCGCTGCCCGGGGCATTCGACATGATGCTGCCGGTCACATCCTTTTTGCCGGAAACGTCGGCCGGGTTGCCGAAAACGCCTTCCGGACCAGTTTTCTCGATCATCGCACTGCTCCTTGATTACCAGAACGCCAGCACAGCAGTCACCACGCCGATGCCAGTCGCGGTCGTCGCCGCCTCAACCGACAGTTCGATCTGGCTCAATGATGCGCCCGAGTCGCCGTCGTTGTCGAGGTCGATCACACCGACTTCCAGGCCCGTGTTGGCCGTGCTCTCGTACAGCACGTCGTTCGTGATCGTCTTCGCGTCCGTGGCCGGACAGCCGGTCGTGTTGGCGCCAATCGAGCCATCGAAGAACTTGTCCGTGTCGGAGGCCGTTCCCATGATCACGCGGCCAGCGGTCGTGCCGGCAATGGCCGTCTGCGCAGCAATCTGCACATGCTCGACACGACAGAATCGCACCCCGGCCGGCCGAGCAATCGACCGCGCAACGATGCTTGACGTGTCAAACTGAATGCTTGGCTGCAAGCGCAGCGGCGAGTCGTACGTGTACTTGCCCATCTTCGTTTCTCCAGCCCCGACCGGACACCGGTCAGGGCAAATGGTGGTTTAGCCTGCCGAGTCCCACTTGGCCACGCGTGCGTCATGCACAGTCTCGGAATTCGCGCCATGCACCAACCCGAACCCGCCCAGGTAGTACCACATGATGCCCTTCGAGCGGCCGTAGTCAGTCGGGATCTTGCCGCGGATTTCTTCAGGGATCACGATTGCTTCCGCAACCGTGTCTTCGCCAAAGAAAAATACCCAGTCCGACTGATTATAGGCATCGCCACCGGTGTCGCTTGACCAGTCGGTATCGTCGTTCGGCCCGCCCTTCGCGATATTGGTCTGTTCCACGGCGCGCATATTTTCAAACCGGCCGATTTCGCCGTTTTTGATCTGCGCAAATCCGGTTTCCGTGTATTTGTGCACGGCTTCCAGATCGTTCTTCAGCGTTCGCAGCGTCGTCGGCCAGCTGATGCTGTAGTAGTCATCATTGACAAAAGGCGGGATATTCCGCTCTTTCATTCCGTCGACGATGGCTTTCCAGTGTTCCTTGTTGAGCTCCACCGCCAGGCTGTCCGGCACAGTGCCGGTTTCGGTGAAGGTCACTTCGGTGGCGGAGTTGCCACCAGTCGCTTGCACGCGCAACTTCGTGCGATTGAACTGCGCATGCGCCGCGCGGTCCAGGGTTTCGGCGCAATCTCGCTTGAGAACCTTCTTGATGATTTCCGTCACCGGATGTTTCGACAGGTTGTCGAGCTTGCCAGTGTACGGATTGCTGTTGCCGTATTCCGTAACCGACAACGACTGCTGGCGAACCTCGAATTTCCCGGTGGGAACCGTGGTCTGTTCCGGAATTTCGCCGCCGCGCGTGTCAAGCCGGCCGTACGAATTCCAATAAAACCGGTCGCCGGTGTTGAACCCCTTCGACGTGCCGTCCTTCGCATCGCAGAACTGCCGGAACTTGCACTTCGGTGCAACTTCCATGCGCAGAATGTTGGAAAGCTCAGGGGCGTACATGTAGCCCCCAAGCGAATCGACCGCCCACAACTGACCAGACATGGCATTCTCCCGATGGGCAGGAGAACGTACCGTTAATCCTGCCCGCGCTGTTTTCTCATTTGCGCGACAATCGCCGCGGGATCTTCCCGCTGCGGCGTCGGCACTGTCAAAGCTTGTCTCGTTCCGCCCACCCCGCTTGCCGGCAGGTGTCGTTTATCAAACCGCGGCGCTGGTGCAGGAGCGGGAGCAGGAGCAGGAGCAATCAGGTTGCGCACTGCAGTTGCCGCTTCACGCGCCAATGCGACCGGATGCTCGCCAGGGCGCTCGGCCCGCAGTCTCTGGAATTCGCCCTTTACCGCTGCCGCGCCGGTTGGATTGCGAACGACCTCAGCAAAGTCATTTGTGAGCACCTCGTTGATTTCGTCGACAAGTTTTCGTCGTTCTTTCTCGACTTCTTCGGCTTTTTCCGCAAGAGCTTGCTGCGCTTTTGCCGTTTCCAGCTCTGCGCGCAGAATTGCCAGTGCGGATTTTGCGCCAGCCGCTGCCGCCGCGTTCGTGATTTCAGACAAAGCCTGTTTTGCTTTGTCGTGATCTCCCAAAAGGAGGTCGGCCGTAAGCCGATCCAGGTCTGCGCCGCCCGTTGCGGGTAGGCCAGCCGGCAGCGCCGGGGTCGCGCTGCTGCCAGCATCTTGCGCCGATTTCAGTTTCTGTGCAAGCGCTTGCTCAAGCGTGGCAAGATCGCGCTCACGAGCCCTCAGCTCAGCGTCGTGCTTCGCGGCTTGCTGCAACCGGAAGCTCGCGGCCAGGTGCTTCTGGTATTCGGCAACTCCGCCCGCCTGCTCGACATCCGCACGCGGCACCCGTTGCTTGACGCCGTATACCTGAACCTCGACAGTATCGTCAGCAGGATCGGATGCGCTGCCGGATCCATCGTCGTCCGCCTCAGCGCCGGCATCGCCAGCAGCATCGACTTCAAACATCCTTTGGTACTCGGCAGCTCCAGGCGTTTCCGCAGACGCTTCCTGCCGGGCCGCGTGATTGCGTGCGTCCGCAGCTGCGAAGAGCTCTGCCCGCACCCGGTCCTGCTCGCTCAGCACAACCGGCTGGCCGTCATCATCTTCGCCTTCGATGTTCATGCGTTTTCGTCCTTGGCGGCGCTCAACGCTGAGCGGCCGTCTTCAATAACCCGGTTCATAATCGAGAACAACCGCCCGCAGGCGGCTGCTTCAAAATGCGCTTCGCGCGCCTCAGCGCTTTGAAGATCGTGCATCGCCAACAAGCGTTGGGTGCTCGTCGAGCGGACATCCTCAATCGCCTGAACAAGCATCGCCGCGACGGGGTCTGTCCGCACCCATTTGACGAGCGCGTGGTATGCGCTGATTGCAGCGTGCAAATTGTCATCCATTCGTGCGCCTCGCAAGAAAGCATCGCACGCCCCGCACGCCCGCATACGCGCCCTTGCTTGGCGTCTCTTCGGCCCACCGGATTTCCCACCACAGGTTCAGCTTCTTCGCCTTGCCCCGCAGGTTCCGGCATGCACGCTCAGTGATGTGGCAAAACGTATCCCACGACTCCCTGCCGTCCCACGGCACAAAAACGCTGGCGCCTTCTTTTTCGCCTTGCAGCATTTTTGCAGGGTGTGGCGGTCGCCGCTTTCCAGGCATGACAGGTGCCTTCACCCCGTACTCAACTTTGATCATCCCAGCCCCTTGCATCCGACTATGCGCTATGCCGCTATAGTGCCATGTTCAGCCAGGCGCATCAAGAAGGCCGCCGAACCGCTCTCGGTCAATCGTCCCCGCGCGATCCGTGCCGGGCAGATCAATCGCTGCTGGCTCGCCCTTCGCCGCGCCCGCAGGCACTCCGCGCGCGGCCGCCTCGGCCCGAAGCTGTGCATTGAACTCGCGTTCGCGCCGCAATGTGGCGTCTGAAAGCGCCTCGCGCTCCATCGCCAACCGCATATTTTCTCGCAAATTCTCTTGCTGTTGCCGCATGACCTCAACCTTGGCGCGCAGATCAGCAATCGCTTTGGTCGCAGCAGTTTGCGCCTGAACAACGCCCATGCGCGTTTTTGCTGCAATTTCCGCAATCTGCACTTTGGTTTGTTGTTCGAGCTGCTTGCCCTCCAGCATCGCCGTAAGCTGCTCGATCTGCTGCGTCAGCTCTGCGACGCGCGGATCTTCGTCGCCACCCAGGCTCGGGAAGAACCTCGTGCCGTCGTCAAATCCAACAGCGCCCATGATTTCGCCGATGACTTGCTCAGAGTCAACGCCCGTAAGCGCCTGCGGAACGATAGCGCCGATTGCCTGAAATGCTCCGCTGATCTTTGCGATGCGCTGTTCTGGTGTTGTGTCGCCGAACCCAACCGTAACCCGCAACTTTGTCTGCGCACTCAGCGCGCGCTGTCCTTCCGCGTCCTCGACTTTCGCGCGCTTTCCGGCAAGCTCAATCACTCGCGGGTCTGTTTCAAATGTGCGCGTCAGCTCAAGAATTTGCCGCATCGTTGGCTGAACCCACGTAATCACAAACAGGCGCAGACGGAATTCAGAAACCTGCCCAGCGCTGTCGCGCAACAGGTTCATTCCGCCCACGGTTTCGTTCAATTGCCGCGCGCTGCCGACAGTTGATCCGGTCATGACACCGGCAAAATCGTCAAAATCCATGTTCAGCCGGTCTTGATCGGCAAAGCTTGCGCCGTCGATACCCCTTGTTTGCAGTGGCTTGACGTCACGATCAGGATCGCCGGTCATGGTGACAGAGCCCGCCACGTTGCGCAGCAGACTGTTTAGATCAGTGCTGGCGCCGCGCCTTACCAGGTGCCGCTGGTTGATTGCAAGGCGCAGATTGTCGATCCGCAGGTTAACGTTGTCGTTGATTTCTTCCTGCAGGTTTCGACCAGCGCTGACAACGCTTTGCTGATCCATTTTGTGCGGCTCCATCGTTGCCATGCCGCACGTATATGGCCTGAATGCAACGCCAATCACTTGCTCAAGCGGCATCGGCTCGCTTAGCAATATGGTTTCGCCAAGCGTTTCGTAATAGATGTCGACACCACCGATCCGCATGATGTTTTTATGCACCCAGCAAATGCCAAAATATCTTGAGCCGCTGGCTTGTCGCGTGTATCGGTCGCGCTTCCCGCCTTCGCGCTGCGCTGTGATCGTGTCGGCAGAATTGTCGCTCGCCGAGCTCATGATGCGCTCAAGCGTCATCGGCCGATATCTGATGCCGCCGCTACCTTCGGCAGGCGGATTTCTGACGTTGCGTTCTATGGCCTCGGCAAGCTCTGACCCCACCCACGGCACGCGCTCGATCACATAGGGTGAGCGCTTGAGCGGTTCCATCCAGTCCGCTGCTGGGTGCCACATGATATTTTCGCGCGGGATCAGCACACAGCTTGGTGTGTCGCTTTCCGGAGCGCCAGGATTCTCGCCGTCTGCAACCCACTCTTGACGGCTAAAACACCGACCCTGAATCAGCGTGTCAACCCAGGCTGCCATGCAGGTCGAGAACCATGGCATTGTCTCGTTGAGCCGGTAGTTCATGATTTCGTGCTGCACTTTTGCGGCTCTCACCGCTGCAGCGTCTGTCGCATCCTCGGCTCGGATGTTGCTCAGATCAGAATTTGAAAACAACGCAATAGCCGCGCCGGCAGTCAGCTTGTCGATTGCGGTTCTGGTTTTTGGGCGGAACAGCCGAGAGCGCTTTTTGTATGCGTCCTCGTTATAGCGTGACCCTTGCGGAAATTCACTGTAGTGCAACGCGAGGCTTTCCATCAGCCTAGTTCGTTCGTTGCCGTCGAACCAGTCTTTGCCCTGCTTGTACGCCTCGTTTGCGCGACCAAGCGCCTCGCTGTCGTCAATCATTTCATGTACTCCACGACGAATCTGCCATCCCCCGCAGGGATCAGTTTGATTTCACCCTTTGCAATTCGGGCTTCAATGTCCGCGCGCGCGCGTGCCTGCTTCGACCCAACGTCGTCCGCGTTGGGCAGGAACTCGCCGGTAATTGGGTGCCGCATCGTGTTGTCCAGCGATCCAGACCGGAATCCGCCGCGCGGGCACCCGAATCGCTCCAGCAGCTCACCACCCGCCCTCAGCCAGACCGCGCGCTGATCGGTGTTGCGAATTTCGCGGGGAACATTGATCTGGTATCCCCACTTCGTTCCCAGAATGGCAGAGAACACGTTGACCATGCCGGCAAACTGCCCGGGCTGCAACAGCCACTGCCATCCAGGGTAATTCGCTTCAAGCACGATGGCGCCGTTCGTCACAAACGACGCAAACGACGCCTCGATCAACAAATGGTCAGGCTTGTATACGAGCCCTTCAGGCTCACCCATCGGATCTTTCATCGTCGCCCTTCGGTAGCGGTCGCTCATAAAAGCGTCTGTTGCCAAACTCGTACTCGATTTCATTCGGGTTGATTGCATCCGGGTCGACCCCGTAGACAATCGTCGAAAAATCGATCACGCGGACTTTGACATTCGTGTCCATAGATCGCTCACTCGGCAATCATGCGGTACTGCAGCGTGCCCTTCACGCCCACGCCAGCGGCGATGTTCAGTGCCTCGCCCACCGCGGTGGTGAACAGGCCGCGATCAGTGACGGCCGTGGCCATGCCGCTGTCTGCGGCCAGGTCGTACTCCGCAATCGTCGTCGACGCGGACTGGAACGTCGGGCTGACCGCTGCAGACGTCGTGATCTGGAACCCCAGCACTAGGATCCGGTGCCGCGCCAGCGCCGCAACAATCTGCACTTGCGACCCGCCCGATGTGAACTTCGTGAACTGCACCTGCTCGCGCTGCACCGCTGGACTGCCACCGCTGAACGTGCTCTGTGTCATTTTCCTGTCCTCAAGGTACGTCGGGCTCGGTAGCCCGGTCTGTGTCGTCGCGCCGGACCGGAATCGCCTCCGCGAACGTGAACGCCAGAGCGTCGGCGATGTCCGGTGAACGGCCCGTGCGCTTCTTCAGGTCTGCTTTCGACTCCAGAATCATCCGGTCCTTGTCGCGCGTGAACGCATACGTCGGACTCGTGATGTCCTCGCGCAATTGTGCATGATCCGGCACGCTGGCGGTAGCAAGCCACTCCTTCATGCGCCACCAAATCTCCATCCTGACGTTGTGAAACCGTCCAAACTCCATAGCGCGCTCGGCCGCCACGACCGCGACAACATTTGAGTACCCCTTCTGAATCAGCCGGTCGTAAACCCCTGCGCCCATGCCGGTGGCATCGACGTACACCAGGTCCGGCCGCCAGTCGTTGATTTCCATGGCCACGCGGTCTGCTAGCTTCATCAAGTCCGTGATGTGCATGACATCCGTCTTGCGCAGCGGCAGCATGTAGCGCCCATGCCTGCGCACGATCACGGAATCATCGTCGCCCTGTCGAGCGACGTCCACGCCCATGATGCGCGGGATCGCCCGCGGGATTGAGGTCGGGTCCACCGCCCGCCGCGTTGCAGCGTCGAACAGCTCGCCGCTGATGAGCTGCATCGGCGCTGACTTCGCCTCAAGCCCCATCACGCGCGAGCGGAAAAAATCGCTGTCGATCCCATAGTCCTCTTTCCATTGCTCAATCTGCCGCTTGTCTGCGGCTTTCGCGTTTCTGCTATCAACACGCAGCGTTGTCCAGCGCTTGCGGAACTTCGTCCAGCACTGCGAAAACCGGCCGCCAGGCTTCATCGGATTGCCGAATGCAATCCACAAGCCGCGCGTTGTCATCGCGCCTTCCGCGGTTTCCCAGATGATGTCGTCAATATTTGACGCCTCGTCAAACGCCATTAACACAAAGTCTTCGTGGGTTCCGGCAAACGCTTGTGCGTTTTCTTTTGACCACGGCACTGCCTGCGCAAACATCTGTGCCGGGTTTGCCTTGTTTTTGAACGCGGTCGACGTCCATTCCTTTAGCCACGATAGCCTTGAGCGCGTATTCCACTTGTTCAGCTCGCGCCATGTTTTTGTAGTCAGCTGTGTTTTTGTATTCGCTGTGACCACGCCAACGCCGTCATGATAGCATGATGTGAACCAGTCGATAATCCACGCGATGAATGCGCTTTTCCCAACCCCGTGCCCGCTTGAGACTGCTATGCGAACAACGCGAACGCCAATCTTCAGCTGTCGGCCAATTTCCTTTAACGCCACTTCCTGCCATGCGTCAGGGCCGTCCCAGTCGCGAAGATCGCCTTCGCCCCACGGGTAAACGGTCATGACATAGCCATAGGGATCGTCGCGAAAATCCGCCAGCATTGCTGCAAGCTGCTTTCGCTCTTCTGCGCTCGTCCTCATTCGGGCGCCTCCAGTCTGCGGCGCGCGTTTGCCATTTGTGCCATAAGCTGTGCAAACCCCTCAAGGCCGCCTGCGTCAGACTCCTGCCAGCCAAGAATGTCTTTGATAATCGATATTGCTTTCTGCGAGTCGTGAAGCTCGATCTTCTTGACTACGGTTTTTTCTTCAATTGTTTTTTCGCCATTAGCGTCTGTGCGGGTATTTTTCAAGATGTCAAACTCTATCCGCTTTATGCATCTTTGCATGTACATTGGCGTGCGCCTGATTGATTCTGGCGTGATGTTGCCATCTCTGTCCATGAAGTCGGTTATTGCGACCCAGCATTGCGCAGTGAGCAAGGCCAGTGCCTCGCTTTTTCGAATCTGGCTTTCGGCAAGTATTGGCTCGGCTATTTCTCTAACCAGCGCCATCCACTTCTTTCGATGCATGTGGCGAATACGCGCCATTGCAACCGTTTGCGGCGTCGCCGGACCGTTGACTTTTCGATACGCCTTGTTGAAATCAAAGCCATTCTCGACGTACTCGTGCGCAAGCCGGATGTTTGCGTCTGTGAGCTCGTCCTCGCGCTTGGCGATGTGGACCGAAGGCTGCTGGCCTTGCGCGTGCGCTTTGCGAATCAGGTCCTGCAGCAGCGTGCCCACGTCAGCCCCCAAGCCAGTCGTTCAGCCTGGAGCACTCGCTGTCGCTGTCCCCGGCTGGCGCCAGACGCTCAGGCCGGCAAGCGTCTGGCCACGCCTCGTACTCGCCCGTGTGCGAGCACTGCTCGCACGTGACGCGAACAGTGCCGTGCCCGTGCAACTGCTGGAACAGCGACATTTCGCTGCTGATCGCGTGCTTGCACTGCTCACACGTGCCATGCAGCGTCATAGCTCGCCGACGATGATCATCCCGCGCTCGCCCCAGACCTTGTGAACCAGCGCCGACGCATAGCGCCGGTCGTCGGACGTCCATGCGTCCAGAAACGCTTTTTCCAGATTGTCGCGATCTGGCGTCCTGTCGTGGCTCTCGCCCCATAGTCTCGGGTCCGTTGTTGGTAGCACAAAGGTCACATGGTACGACAGCGGCAAAGCGATCCGCGCAAATCGAACCAGGTCGCAGAACGCGCGATACCGCAGCACGCAGGGCCGCTTTCGCCAGCGGTCGCGCTGAGTCATCCGCGGTTTCGGCACGGGCAGGATGTCGTACGCAATCATGCCTGCCCGACAGATCCCGCGCTCAAGAAGCCGAACGGTCGTCCGGCATCCAAGCAGCTCTACTGGCCCAAGCGCAAGCTTCATCCGCGACCCGCGTCAGCTTTGCCAATGTACTCGACTATTTCATGAGCAATCCGCAACGCAAACTCCCTGCGCGCATACTTTGGCAAAGCCAAAATTGTTTGCGCAGATATTGAATAAACCCACTCCTTTCCGCTTTGCATGTACACGTGGACATTGTGCCGCCAATATTCTGCATTTTGCTCAATATTTACAATCAAAGAATCCATAACAACAGGGTTGAACTGCTCATGCCGTCCTTCATCAGCAAGGCTTACCCACTCCGCCATGCGCACGCTTCGCTGCGGCGGAAGCACAAACCTACGATTGAGCAAGTCTTCGCTATTGCACGGAATGACTTTTGCAGGGAACAGAATGCAGTGTTGACCTACGGTTTCGCGTATATCGCACAAAAGCTTCTCAGCGCCTTGGGCGCGAAGGGCGGCGCGAATCCTTCCGTTTTGCTCAATGTCCAATTGCTGCTGGAGCGCCAGCATCTCATTCCGCATTTTCCGCTTCTGGTTCCTGCCAAATCGCTTTGCCATGTCATCCTCTCTTGGTTGCCAGCTCTTCTAGTTCAATAACCATCTTTCTTAAACATGCAATCTCATCTCTTGCCAAAACATTTTCCCTAATTGTTCCAGCGGGGTCAGCATGTGTTTCTAGCAAGTGTATGAAATTGCGAATTGGCAATGGAAGTCTATTTATCTCTTTTGGCGTAGGCTTCCAATTATCGAATTCGCCGCATGACTGCCTGTCTTTTGCTACAGCTACTTTCCCCGCCACCACCAGCGCGATCATGGTGAGCACGATTGCGCGGTCCATCATCGCCCTGCGCTCGTCTCTGCTCAGGTCTTTGCCGTTGTCGATTGCGTGGTGGCACTCCGGACACAGCGCGGCAGTGGCGCAGTCTGGCGCTTTCTGTCCCATCCCGCGGTCTTGGTTGCTGTGCGCCACTTGCACGCCATATCGCCCGCACAGAACGCAACATTCAAGGCTCGCGACAGCGGCCATCCATTCCCGGCTGCGGTACGTCATAGCCGCTCGACCATTGTTTCCAGCCTGCGCAGTGCCTCGTCATCCTTGAGCCCAGGCCAATAGTGCGCGGCAAGGTGATTTACCAGCGCACTGGCAAGCTTCCGAAACTCCGGTTCTTTCATCGAGTCAAACGCAATTGACTGCGCCTCGGCCCGCATGAGCTTCCCGATTCCAGGTATTTTGTACTCCACCACGTCGCAGCATGTCTCGGATTCAACTTGCAGCCGCTTGATCACAGCATGCGCGTCAACGCACCCAGACATCTCCGGAACGTTTTCAAGCACCATCTTTCCCAGGGCATGCATGAACCGGTGAAACCCAACGTTGCGCGGCTGCTTCAGCTCAGCGCGCCAGCGGCTACCAACATGCGCGCCAAGCTCCTTCAGCTGCGTTTGCGACGTTTCGTCCATCGGCACCAGCGCGCCAACAAGCTCCCCGGTTTCGTGATCCATAAGCCTGCGAACTCGCAAATAAACCGGCTGAACAACGCGCTTTTTTCTTGCTGGCTGGTCGTCCATTTTCACTCCAGTGATTGCGTTCTCATTCTATCGCGCCATAGCGCTATGTCAATATGTCTCCCAAGAATCGCGAGAACACGCCAGTCCAGCCCGTCGGCATCTGCATCGCGCAGCACCGCATCTGAAACTGGTCGGTCAGCGCCTGCGCTTCGGGGTCGTTCGTCAACTCGCGGCGCCACGCCTCGTCAGCAGCGGCAATGTCCCACGAGCCCGAAGCGCGCATCGCGTTGAGCATGTCCAGCCAGTCCCACCCTACGCGTGGCGGAATGACCACGTGCGCGCGGATCCCGCGGCTCTGCAGTCGCCGCGCAAGCGAGTAGCTCGCCCACTGTCCGGTGTACGACGCGTCGTTGTCCCCGAAGATCAGAACGATCTGGTGCTCTGGCGCAGGCTCCCAGCGTTCGAGCTGATCGGCAACCAGGCACGACTCGGCGCTGAAGCCCTGTTGATAGCAGCGCCACATGAGCTCCCGGGCCGCGAGGGTCGTCTCCAGCCCTTCGCCAACGATGACCCGATTCGGTAGGGCCCCGTCGGGCCCAGGCAGTCGCACGAAGCCCTTCATCGATCCCAGCGTGCGCTTTCGATCAGCCACATCCGCGTCGTAGATCCGATGCACACCAATAATCTCGCCCGACCGGGGCGTGATTGCGGCCACCAGCCCAGGATAGTGCTCTGTCCCACCGGTGTCGCGCTTGTACGCCAGCGCCTCACTTCCGCGCAGCGACAGCGGCAGCCGCTTCAACGCCAGCCCGCGGCGATGCAGGTATGCCAGGCCAGCGCGTTCGTTCGTAGCGGCGCCCCATATCTGCCGCACCCACCCCATAACCCGCGCATCATCTGGCGCGGCCACCGGTCGAGGCTTGACTGTCCCCACTACGCGATCGACTTCCAGCATCGCGTGCCGTGCATCCCACCCATGCACAAGCTGCAGCAGCGTCAATCCGGTGCCGGCACCGCAGCGGTTGCAGTACCAGGTGCCGCGCCCCTCTTTGTTGTCCCACCGGAATCGATCACGCCCACCGCACCCAGGGCACGGCTTCTGCCCCCCGGTAAGCAGCGCGGCATCGACACCAAGCGCTGTCAGGATCCCGTGCCACTTCCCAACCGCTGCGATGAGTGTTTCCCCCGCCATCACGCAACCCCCGCTTTTTTATTGCTCTTTGCAAATGCGATATTGCGACTTCGAATCCACGAGTGAACCTCCGGGCCGCACGGAATCGCCGGAATGTTTCGCAACCACGCCCACGGATGCGTGGGTCGCTTGAACTTTTCCACAACTTTGTGGATTGCCCAAGCGTCCTTTTTGCCGTGCAAGCGAGCATAGTCAAGAAGCTGCGCAAAAAATGCCTTCTGCTCAAGCTCGGTTTGCTTCTTTGTCTTCCTGTCCGCGGGCGCTTCTGTTTTGCCTTCTACAAGTTCGCCAGGGTCTTCGCCGATGTCTTTGCCGCGCTTCACGCGCACAGCGCCGCAGTTCGGGCATTCGCGCGACCGCGCAAATATCGCGGCGCAGTTTTCGCAAACGCATGGCTGCGGCTCTTCCCTGACTACCTTGCCCTGCTTTTTGTCCTTCTTGCCTTTTGTGTGAAGCGACCAGTCGCGATCCGCCTCTACAAGCCCGTGTTCCTCAATCACGTTCGCGTGGTCAAGGATCACGCAGTCGACCTTGCCCTGCTCTGGGCGAAGCGCGCGCCCAGCCATCTGCAGGTATTTCACGACGCTTTTCGTTGGCTTGGCCAGCACGATGCACGAAACAATTGGACAATCCCACCCCTCAGTGAGCACATCGCAATTGCATACGACTTGCAAGTGTCCCTCGGACAATTGCCAAAGGATAAAGTCGCGCTCGTCCTTTGGTGTTTCGCCATCAAGGTGCGCAGCAGCGATGCCGGCCGCCTTGAATCGCTCGGCCAAAGCCATGCTGTGCTTTACCCCGCTGGCAAACACAACGGTCTGCCGGCCGCGCCCGTGCTTTGACCAGCTTTCAACGATGTCGGCGACCAGCGTGCTCGTGTTGACCGCGGTTTCAAGCTGCGCCGCGACATAATCGCCCGCCTTGACTTGCACTGCGGACAGATCCAAGCGCACCGGCCGGAAGTAGCGCAGCGGCACAAGCGAACCGTCATCAATCAACTCTTGCACCGTCGGGCCTTGCACCAGCCAGTCGTACACGTGCCCCAGCCCGCGCCCATCCTTGCGGGCCGGTGTGGCCGTCAGCCCGATCACGTATGCGTTTGGCCAGCGCGCCAGCGCCTTCAAATACGTCGCGCCCAGGGATCGATGCGCCTCGTCGATGAAGATCAGATCGAACCCGCCCACATCGAGCGCAGCTTGCAAGCGTTGCTGCTCTTCGTCACTGGCCGCGGCCATGGCCTGCTCGCGCTTGAGCACACGCGCATCAAGCGTCTGAATCGATCCCACCTGCACCTGCCGGTGCGGCAGCGCCTTGTGCCCAGCCATCAGAATCCCAGGCGTCACCCCAAACGCCTCCAACTTTGCCGCGGCTTGCGTGATCAATTCGCGCCGGTGCGCCAGAAATAGCGTGCGCCTGTTCTTCGTGACCGCCCGCTTGATGATGTCAGACGCAACCACCGTTTTGCCCCCTCCAGTCGGCAACTGGATCAACACCCGCTTGCATCCGGTCGCCATCGCTGACCGGCTGTCATTTATGACGTCAATCTGATAATGCCGCAGCTTCATTACGACTCTCCGCAGACGTAACGCTTAAAATCAATAACGCGGTCAATCATTGCCTTGTGCTTCGCGTGGTCGCGAACAACCCTGACTTCTGCCAAGCTGCCGAGACGCGGATCGTATGATGCAAACCACCAGTACGGCACGCCGCACAACTCCATATACCACCGCGTTTGCCATTCGTGAACTTCTGGAATGTCGCGCATCATAGCAAAAAGAATGTGATTCTCTTGCTTGAACGGGCACTTTATTTCAAGCCCGGCAACAATCGCATCACCGCGCACAAGTACACGGTCGGGCGATCCAGCAGCGAATCCCCATAGCTCATGACGTGGATCGCGCCATTCAACAAGCTCGCCGTCGCCCAGGCACCGCACTTCGTCATACTCAGGATGCCGCGCCCAGAATTCTGCCGCTGCTGCCGGCTCGTGTTCGTGGCCCCAATCGGTCGCCGGTTTTCGCCACTGCTGATCAGTGAGCGACCGCTCCCAGATTTTTGACCATGAAGAACGTGGTGCGCGCATTATCTCGCGCACCATCGTCCCAGTTATTTTCCCCTTGCGGTCGGCTGAAAGCATTTTCAATCAATCGCTAAAAAGGAATGTCGTCACTGTAGTCGTCAGGCGGCGGCCCCTGCCTGTCAGGCGGTGGCGCCTGTCTCTGCTGAGGCTGCCGCGCCGCAGGGGCGGGCGCGGGTGCGGGCGCGGGTGCGGGCGCGGATTGAGCGGGCGCGGATTGTTGCTGTCCGGGCTGATTGCCAAGCAGCTTGATGTGGATCACCTCGCCCTTCAGCTTCGTGCGCTCATCGCCGCGGCCGTCGACAAACGCCTCCAGGTGAACGTCCTTCAGCGTGACCTCGACTTGATGTCCCTTCAGCAGATATGGCTCCAGCACCTCCGCCTGCTTGCCCCACAATGCGCACTCGACCCATTGTGTCGGCCGCTTGCCGGTTTCGCGGTCTTTCATGCCGTAATCGTATGCGCCAGCCAGGTTGCAGACCGACGTTCCGGACGGTGTTGTTCGAACCTCTGCGTCACGCCCAAGGCGGACCACGCCTGTCAAAATCATGGTGTTTCTCCTTTGTTTTTGCGCTTTTTGACACCGGCAAAATCGTCAAAATCCATGTTCAACCGGTCCTGATCGGCAAAGCTTGCGCCGTCGATCCCCCTTGTTTGCAGTGGCTTGACGTCACGATCAGGATCGCCGGTCATCGTGATAGAGCCCGCCACGTTGCGCAGCAGACTGTTTAGATCAGTGCTGGCGCCGCGCCTTACCATGATTTCAAGGCGCGGATGCGGGTTATGGACGGGAAGGTCAGGCGCGATGATTTGCGTGAAATGCGTGTGATAGCCGGGCCAGTCGCTATCCAGCGGACTGCCTGCGTACGGCGGCTCTTCCACGGGGAACCGCCACCAGAGCACCGCCCCGATGTCTTCGTGCCATTCGCTGATTGGCCGCGGGGTCTTCGCATCAAGCGCAGCCTGTACATCGGGGTGATGCTCGCCATCTCGCATTTTCTTTGCCAGAGCAATGCACGCGCGTCCGAGAACTTCAATTCCTTCCGGCGTGCCTGCATGCAACCAAATGTCAGACAAGCTCAGATTTGCGGCCGCTGGATCGGTTTGACATTGCCCGGCATCCTGATCGTGCGGCCAATGCACAATCCGAATAGTATGAAGATCATTCCCCTTGGCATCGCGCAGCGTGCGCCCTTGTTCAATAACAACGTTGCCAACCCCGAAGCTGACAAGAACAGGGCGACGCATGTCTCGTTGATGGATCATTGCCGCAAGCGGACTGAGCATCGCCACGGCCATCAGCTCATCCAGTGTGTGCTTGGCGCTCACGTCGTCTTCTCCCTGCGTTTGTTGGCGCATTGCGCGTGCTGAACTCTCCAGCCGCCATTGAATCGCTCAAAGTGCCCTTCTCCAGCACCAACGTGCTTTCCGCACCGATAGCATGTGCCAGGGAATCTGTTTCTCATGACTTGCCTGCCTCCTGCGCCAGCTGCGCCGCCTGCAGCTTCTCGATCCGCTGGCGGATCCGCCGAACGGCATCATCGCCAGCGCTCGCCGGCAAGTCTGCTGCTGACTTCCTTCCCATGGCCCCAGCGATGCCGGTCAGCCACTTGGCGTGATCGGATTCGGGAATGCCCCCCGCAACCAGGGCCTCGCGCATGCGTGATTCAGCGCTCGGGCCGGGCTCGGTGCGACCGGCTCGCTTTGCCGCCTTCTCGTTTGGCTCCGGCTCTTTGAAGTCCATCGGGTCGCCTCGATCCATGATGTCGAGCACGGCGCCCAGGCGCGCCGTTCGCGGCCAGTGCTTCGCCGCGCGCCGCACAGCGCATTTCTTCCACATCTCGGTGCGGAACGGCCCGGTCCAGGTAAACGGCACGCGCCCCTGTTTTTTCTCGGCCGCAGCGCGACAGCCGAGGATGTCTTCGCGATCCATCACCTCGACATGGATGAACTTGTTTTCGTACTGTGCAATGCAGTACACAGCCCGCAAGCGAGCATCGCGCTCTTGGTCTTTTGGTGTCGGACCAGCCGCGTACCTCACTTTTGTGCCCGTCTCAGTCCCGTAGACCTCGAACGAATCGGTGTCGTACACGAGCTGGGTCTGGACACCAAGAACCGATCCAGTGCTCAGAACCGCTTGCTCAAGCCCAATGTAACTTGGCATTGCCGTGAGAACTTTTTGGTACTCATCACGACCTTGGGCGTTTTTTGCTTTGACGCTTGCCGGTATCAAATAGCACAATCGCTGCGCCGGGCTCAGCGTCAGACCAAGAACAGCGACGTCCAGCAGCGCGCCGCGAATTGACTCAATCGTGCATGCGGCAATTTCCGGGTTCGCCTTCACCAGCGATTCAAAATGCTGGCGCTCCGTGGCAAGTTTGAGCCCAGTGCTCAGCTGGCCAAACTTCAAACCGAGAATCCGGTCTTTGCGGAGTGTTTCGATCAACTCGTTGGGCGTCATCGTCAGATCCTCGTGCGCAGCGCGGTGCGCTCTACGATGCGGAAGCCAGGAATCTCTGCGGGCCGGGTCTGCGATGGTCGCGGGAGCGCGCTGCGCTTGATGCGGTCCTCGGGCGCGACGAGATACTGCTCGGGAACAAGCGCGATGTTTTCGAGCTCGTGTACATACTCGATTGCCGATTTCGCCGTTGCGCCGGACACCCCGGTAGCTCGGCCGGTGTACACGTTGCGGACAGCAGCGCCTACAAGCATCGCAGTCACCGCTTCAATGTTCCCCGCCTGAATCTGGGCGCCCATGCGGGCCTTGTCGGCAGCTTCGCTCTGCGCCAGCGCTTCAAGCTGTTCCTCTTCTGTGCCGACCTCCAGCGCCAGTTCCGCGAGCTCCGCCGCCTCAGCTGCCTTCTTCGACGCCTCGGCAGCCTGCTCGTCGGCTAGGCGCTTGAGCTCGGCTGCTTCCGCCCGCGCCTTTTCCTCCGCCGCTTTGCGCTGCTCTTCGGCAAGCGCGCGCTGCCGCTGATCGTACGCGATCAGTAGCGGCTCGATCCGCTCAATGTGGACCTCAAACCGCTGCTTGAATGATTTTGCTTCCGCGTCGACGGCCGCACCCGCATCAAGATGCGGCTTTTTCAGATCGACTCGCTGCTTTTCAATCTGCTTTACTGCGTCTTTCAGCCTTGCAAGCAGCTCAATTGCGACCGCCTGCTCTTCGCGCGTTGCAATCGCCGTTACGCTCGGCGCTTTTTCGATGACATCTGTGTTGATCTGGTACATGCCGGCCTCCGTTTTGTTGGCTCCGCCATAGTACCATAGCGCTATAGCGACGATTGTCAACAAGTGTGACTTGCGGCCACCGCGCCGGAGTCCATTGCTCGGTCAGCGGACACCCTCTCCGCCATACGTCAAGCTAGGCCGCTGATTTAGCGGCCTTTTTTCTGTCTCGTGGTCAGCGCCCCACGCTTTGCCCCATGATGGCGCTTTACATCATGGCCGCCAACCACCCCGGACTGTCGCCATGCTCCGCCAGCATTTCCCTAACGCTGATGGTCCGTCCCGGAATCGGCCGCTCATCTTCATCGAACGCGGGATGTCTGCGGTCAAGCTGCGCTTCCGTAAGCTCTTCAATGATCGGATCAGGCCCTTCCGCTTCGTCATTGGCCGCGTACAGATCGTCATCGTTTATCAAAAACACTTTCACATAATCCTCCTTACGCCGCTGATTCTGCGGCTTTGCTCACTGCGGGTAGTTCTTTTCGAGCCAGCACACGCGCGACCACAACGCAACCGCAGTCGCGTCGCTGCCGCTGTGAATGGGACTGCACGGGCACCCGCTGCAGTAGCCGCGCGTGTTGCGCCCTGCCGCATTGTGTATGCAATCGAACCCGGCAAGCTGCAGCAGTTTTTCGCGGGCGAGCGCCAGTGCGTTGTCGCGCTTCACGACCTCGTCTTTGTGTACGCGGTTTTTGAACTCTTCTTCTGTCAGCAGGTATTGCATCACCCCTCCTTACGCCGCCACGACCCCGCCCAGCTTCTTGAACAGCTCGCGCAGTTCGACCATCGGTCGCTCGGGCTGCCCTTCGTCAGTACCAGGTAAGCTGGCCCACTGTGTTGACATGGCGATCATTGCGATGTCGAAGTTCCCCGCCTCGATCAGCCGCAGCCCTCCGCATTTGCGCATGATCAGAACCGCGGCCTGATCCTGACTCGACGGGGAGAAGTCCGGCAGCTTGAGCGCGGCTTTGCAGTTCCGCCACGTCGGAAGGATGATCTGGTATTTCCCGGCAGCAGTGCTCCGACACCTCCCGCTCAGGTGCCCCGCGCGCCGGCACATCTCTGGCGGAAGCTGCACGCCTCGCCATTCGCCGGTTGCGGTCGGATGATCAGCAAAGTCGTCAAACGTCCCCACCTTCTTGTCCAAGCCGGCAATCGTGTGTCCGTACCCAAAAACAACGCGGTATGGGTCCATCGATTTCCGCGTGCCCTCTGCGTGCGCGATTACCTCAAGCGCCGCCCTTACATTTACGCTGAACATGGCTTTGTCCTTTGAGTTGATTCGCAGCCTGCTAATGCTTTCATTGTCACGCCCTCATCACGGCGCAGACAAATAACTCTGCGGCAATTCTTGCGTTGCTGCGCTGGCACGAATCTCCGCTCGCAGCTTTTCCACTTCCGCGCGCAATCGTTCCTCTTCAAGCGATGGGCGCGGCGTGAACTTGTGTTCTTCTATACCAAATGTGGGAGCGTTAAATTCCCGCACATAATAGTTAAGGCCACGAGCCATGCCGCGCTGTTGTTTCAGCCGCCAGGCGAATGTGCAGCGAGTGCAACACACCCACACTGCATTCCATCCAAGCGCCTTGCGCACCACATGGGCAACCGCGCCCTCTGGTGCCTTGCTCCAGTCAATGCTCATTGGTACGCCCTCCACCCGCGACACCGAACAACAATGGCAGACGGCACTGCAAGCGCCGCACGGCTACTTTCGCCGAACGTTATCATACGCTCTCTTCGCTCGCGTGTCATCGCCATAAACGAATCAAAGCGCATTTTCAGTCCGGCTTTTACGAATTTTTCGCCCCAGTAGCGAAGATCCTCATCTGAGAATCGCTGATTCGTTTGGCCACGCCTTGCGGGATATGCTTCTTTCACTTTTTTGCACTCCAGTGATCAAGGATGTCGCGCGCTGCTTTTTCTTCGGCTTCTTCGGCGGTGTATTCGCCAATGTAATCAGCCGGTGCCGCGTGCTTTGGATTGCGGATTGCAAACAGAATGGCTTGCTTGCTTGCAATGATGTGGACCTTAGACATGTTCGCTTGCGCGTACGCCGCGGCAAAGTCTGCCGCGGCTTGCGCAAGGCTCATGGCTCGTCCGGTGTTCACGGTCGGGGAAATCCGTTGTGCTCTACGCCATCAAGCAGACGGCCTGCGGCTTTTTTGCCGACTTTGTAAACCCATCCATCGTTTGGATTGCCGCCTTCAATTCGCTGGCATTTTGCGCCAGCCGCTTGATCAGCGCGCAGCATGGCGCGTGGCGCCCACTCGCCCCACTGCTTGAACAGAAACGGCACCTCAGCGGCCGCGCACTGGTCGCGCAATGACCGCACCCAGTCCGGGTGCATCGGCCGCGCGCCGGGGCCTGACTCGCCGCCGCAGATGACCCAGTTGATGCCGCTCGGGATCATCCAGTGCAGATCAGGCCCGTTTCTTTCGCGCTCCAGATAAATCCGCCCCAGCATCGGTTCCACGCTCAGAAAGCGCACCCACGCTGGCACGCGCAGCAACTTCGGAACATCGCGGTCGGCTTCGGTCTGGTTGCAGATCGTGGCGCCGATCCATACGTTAGCAGGCGGGTGATCGTTAAGCCAATCTTGGACCCATTGCTTCAGATTTTCACGCGGGTTTTCAGGCCATCCCGTGACTCGCGAAACAACTTCAATAAGTCGCGCACGCAAGTTCCCGATGCGCTTCGTTAGCAACAGCCAGTCCAAGTGCGGCGTGCGGCGAATCAGATCCAGCAAATCGCCGACCCATTCGATCGGCACCTCGTTGTCCAGCCAGTCGGCCAGCGATGCGCAGAACACGCGCCGGCGAACGCGCTTGATTGCGCGCTCGCCGGCGCCGCATTCAGGACAGCAAAGCAGCGAGCCCACCGTCGCCCACTCGCCGCGCCAGCCGCATGCGCCGCACTGCGCAAGCGTTTTGGCGTTCCACCGCAGCGGCTGGTTCCAGTTCGCCACACTGGTGCGCTTGCGCGCGTTGCCCGCGCCCCACTGCACCACATGCCGACGCGTGTCCATCATATTCGCCGCGTAGCAGTGATCGCACGCTGGGCTGATCTTCGTGCAGCCGATCCACGGGTTGAACGTGGAGTCGCACCATTCGATTTTCGATTCACTAGCCATGGCTCTCCCCATGCTTAAGCGGACCAGGCTCTTCGCTCGACGGCGCCCAGCGCACGCTTTCGATGCGCTGGATTTCCCGGAAGCACGCGCGGGCCTGCCCCTGAATCGTCCGGTCTTCCGCTTTCGCCCGGGTCACAAGCCAGTCGTACAGCTCGGGCGAGAGCTCTACGCGCAGGCTCACCGGCTTCTTTGCTTCGGTGCCTTGCCGGGGCTTGCGGCGCACATGCTGCAATCTCTTCATGACCTACCTACCTCGCTGTTGATGGCGCTATGGTGTCATGGCGCGGCATTCGACGTCAACTGCCGGCAAATAGCGGCGCTCGACAGGCGGGTACCGAGCGCCGGCAGGCTTGGCCAAGCCTAAAATGCCGTCATGGCCAAACTATGGCGCAGGCCGGGCACAGGTTGCCCCGCGTTGCCTGCGTGGTGACGCCGCACGACGCGCAGGGACCGACGCGATCAAGCGCAGCCCTCGCGCGGCGGATCGCGTCGTCTGCAGAATCCAGGGCCTGCGCAACCAGAACAGCGCGGCTCGGCGGTGAAGTGTTCGGAGCTGGCTCCGCACACTTGCCAGGCTGCTCCGAACATTTGGCACGCACGGCAAGCTCGTGCTCTGCTCGGCCGACCCAGGCAGAAAACATCAAGTCTGCTCTTTTGTCAATAAAATCGTTAATAGCTTTGCTATTTAGACATCCTTTTATTTTAATAAGCCACCGATCAAACAATGCTTGCTCAGAAGCAATATCTAGAATTGGTTGATACTGGCAAGCCGGGCCGGTAGCGGCCGCCTTGCGCTCAACCGCTGCTTTTGCTTTTTGCCCAAGCAGCGCTGCCATCCACAGCTCAGTCGCCATTTCTGCGGCCTCTTTGGCGGTTTTTTTGATTGCCGCCTCAGCGTTGCATTGACATTTAACCGTCGCCTTGACTTCGTGCTTGTTGCTTTCAAAATCAATAAACTCGCGAAACCTTACTTCGGGAAAAAATGTGCAATACGGGCATTCAATAAGCCTCTTAAAAACGCCGGCCATCCAGCTTTCATCACCACAAGCCACCCAGCTTTCATCACTTGACATTGCCCTACTCCTAGTAGGTACATAGAACAGCTTTACAGCGTTAACCCGGAGCGGAGCGAAAGGCCAAGCATCCCTGCCGCAGCAAGGAACTGACCCATGGGTCCGTCCGGGG
>JACCDR010810931.1_pt1 | contig 57799 bp, 64 predicted proteins | sample 7446431 | NCBI WGS metagenome assembly JACCDR01 (sample SAMN15323443, study PRJNA562643) | freshwater metagenome | isolation source: river surface water | place: USA:Blue River Watershed | collected 2017-08-17 | reverse complement strand
CTGAATTAAACAAAGACATGGATTGAGAATGATGCGCTTTCATCGAGTTGCGCATGACACTCAATCTCAGCTGTTCTCGAAAAGCATTTCCACGCTCCAGTTTTTCTTGAAAATGATACCGCTCTTGCCGGACTTGGCGAGGCAACGTTTGGAGCAGGGAAGGGAAGCGACATTATGGTGTACCACACCGTGAGTACGGGAGTGGGTGGGGTAAAAATTGAACAAGGGCGCATTGACCAAGCAAGTAGCGGGTTTGAACCTGGACATCAGGTACTCGATATTGACCGTACCATTCTTGGCGCAGACATTAGTCCGACACTCGAGAATCTCGTATCGGGATCTGGTGTTGAGGCTCGGTTTGGTGTAAAGCCATATGAAATCCCACAAAGTGACGCACTGTGGGATGAGCTTGCTGAATATCTTGCACAAGGACTACGAAATACGATTCTCTATTGGTCGCCTGAAATGATTGTGCTTGGTGGATCAATGATCATTGGCGATCCAAAGATACCACTCGAAGCAATACGTAAGTACACCGTTGAGGTCCTTGATGGATTTGTTGCTTGTCCGTTTATCACAACAGCAAAGCTAGGCGATGAAGCTGGTCTCTATGGTGCTATGGCCCTTCTCGCGAATCGAACGAAGTAATTTTATATTCAAGAAAAGGATAGAGCAAAACTATTGACTTTTTTGTTTTTTAGTGTTTAATAGGGGAAGCCCCGGCACGTCCGGAATTCATAGATCTTTTTACAGGGAGATCCCCATGCAATTCCGGACGCTCTCTGTTGGGAGCCATAGAATCCTGGTTAGAAGCCAGGAAATCGAGAAGGTCATACCTTTCTCCTGCACTCACGTGACACTAAGTCGATCGCCAGAAGCGGTCAACTTTCTTCACGGCATGAGCTTCTATGAGGGGCAACGTGTGCCAGTAGTGCGCACAAGTACCTTGATAGACCACCTCAAGCAGAGAAGCGGGGGCCCAAGGACACCTTTTGCTCGATATGAGCCGAAGTTCATCGTTCGTGCACGTACGGATGAGGGCTTCATTGATCTGCTTGTTGATGGGCTAGGCCTTCATGTGCCCGTTACACAGAACCCGGCCCCAGTCACTGGCTTCGCTGCGTTTAGGTACTCTCTTCGGATGAGTACCCTTTCAGCACTCGAACAACTATGCATCGGTGGTCAGACCTACTTCGCTCTCAATTTGGCGGTTGTGCGACGCCGTTCGATACTGCCATCGATACATTATCGCGCGACCCCGCCACCGCGAGGAAGGAAGCCAGATGAGGTTTTGTCGAAAGACTTTGCCTCCCGGGTTGTAGAAACCCGCTAAGCCTCGTGAGGGGCATCTACCACATGCCGCGTCAGACTTATCTCTGACGCGGCTTTTACAATATACGGCTAATATAATGGCTGAAATAGAGGCAGGACCCTTTGAAATAGTTGACTTTTAATCTTAATTATGCTATAGTAATAAAACTGCGAAGTTCGTGCTATGATTTTGCGGTTACTGGCCTGGCGGTCAGTATTTGTTAGATAAGACAATTGGCTTATTTTATCCTCTGTTATCTTAGCGGCTCTCGCTGCCACATCGATTAGTGCAGTAGTGCCGGTAAGTACTGAATACGGTCAGATTACCACCACAGCGGTGGTAGAGGAGACGGGCGAGTCGATTGGTATTGACACCGAAAAAATCGTCCGCTCATATTTCCGAGACCTTCCGATCATGGTTGAGATCGCTCGTTGTGAATCTACGTTTCGCCATACACTGGCCGACGGTACGGTTCTAAAAGGACGAGTCGACAGCGCCGACACCGGCGTGATGCAGATCAATAAGCGGTACCATGAGGTAACCGCAAAGAGTCTGAATCTTAACCTTGATGATCTCTATCACAACATGGCGTATGCCCGCTATCTCTACGAGACACAGGGTACACAGCCATGGAGTGCTTCTGCTCCATGTTGGAGTAAGTCACTCGCGATGAATCGATAAGATTGACACAAAAGACACCTCCCGGGGTGTCTTTTGTGTATAATCATCTATATGAAGTATTGGATTATGAAAGCAGAGCCAAGTGAGTTTGGTATCCACGATCTTGCTACCTGTGGAAGGGTCTTCTGGGATGGGGTTCGTAATTATCAGGTCCGGAATATGTTCCGTGACCACATGGGGGCAGGGGATAAAGCACTCATGTACCACTCAAACGCTGCCGAGATTGGAGTGGTGGGAGAGATGGAGATTGTAGAGCCATTTAAGGTTGACCCGACACAATTTATTAAAGGGCATACCTACTATGATCGAGGAGCAAAGAGCGAGAATCCTCGATGGTATGGCCCTGTTGTTAGGTACATACGGACGTTACCTCGCATTGTGACACTCGCGCAATTAAAAGCCGATGAACGTTTTCATGATATTGCTTTCGTCAAGAAAGGGAATAGACTGTCGGTAACCCCGATATCAAAGGATCAATACGACGCCATTGTTACTCTTGGCGAGCAGACGACATCACTATGAAGATAGGATTCTTTGACTCCGGGCTCGGTGGACTACTGATTCTTCAGGCAGTTGCGCGAGCTCTTCCGCAGTATGATTACGAATTTTATGGTGATACGGCTCATGTACCATATGGTGACCGGACAGAAGAAGAGATATTTCAATTAACCAAAGCTGGGGTAGAGCACTTATTTCGTCGTGACTGTGCACTTGTGATCGTTGCTTGTAATACGGCATCGGCCGAGACATTGCGACGTCTTCAGGATTCTTTGCTTGTCGGTGAGTGGGAACATCGACGACTCTTGGGTGTGATTATCCCAACGATTGAAACGATTGTTGATTCCCAGTATGAAAGCGTTGGACTCTTCGCAACGCTTCGAACGGTTACTTCACAAAAGTACGATCGTGAACTTACCGAAAGAGCACCACAGGTCACGCTATACAGCCAAGCACTACCAGAACTTGTGCCACTTATCGAAGCTGGTCGTAGGGAAGAAGCAGAGGCGCAGATACTCACGTATATTCGGGCGCTTCAGACGGCTGGTGTGCATGTCTTTGTACTTGGGTGTACTCACTACGCGGTACTGAAGGATGGCCTACGGGCAGCCCTTATGGGGGAGGGGGTAATAATTTCACAGGACGAGATTATTCCTAAAAAGCTCGCATTGTATCTTGGACGACATACTGAACTTGAACACAGTTTGACTCGATCTCACTCACGAAATATTTTTCTTACCGCACACAAACCCGAGTATGATCGAATTATTGGAGCGCTCATGGGCGGTACGATACTCGATGAGTAAGGAATCTCTCTCGACAGATTCTCCGGGAAAGTGTACACCCCGACATAGCCGACACACCATGAAGGGAAGGCAAAGCCGGCTCGTAATTGACGTGGAAAGGAACCTTACTAGACAAATGTCGCACAATATATCTTTTGCGACATTACAATCTAGAAATATGGCCCTGTATAACCCCTCTCGTAATAAGCCCTTCCCCGATGCCTTTTTTGTCGAAGTCGACATCAGCTCGTCGCTGTGTGCAATGATGCACGTGTAATTTATGTACTGGCTGCGTCAACTCTTCTTGCTCCGCTCGCTGTACCAAGCTTTTACACCTTTCATATTCAGTCAGGTTTTGTTCGATCGTACTCCTTTACTAGGATTTTCGAAGATTGTCTCCTGAGATTATTTTCTCAGTCTAAGCATGTCTCCTACGTAGATGTAATTATACTTTCATCAATCCATCGCTTTACAACGAGACTAATCTCGCATACTCTTCTTCATGAATTTGTTCTTCCTTCCAACCTACAGCCACAGGACGTAGTTCTAATGTCATCGAGTGAATTTGTTTTTTTCGTGAAGCCAATAACTGACGAGGCGATAGCCACATTGCGGGCTCTCTTTCTCAGTTGTGGCGAAGAGCTTCCTCCGTCCAATGTAATCCAAGTTCGCTTTAGAACCATCAATGGGGTCTATGTTACCCCAGAGAAGTTCTTGAGTGCACTTTTGGCGTCACCATTTGCAGGTGACTTTGATGTCTACTTTCGGGCACCTGGAAGTGGCATTCTGCCTCTTGATGAGTTCAAGATGAAAGTCGCTCTAGCTCAGGACCGGTGGCCGACGAGGAAGCCATTTTCCTTCGACGCCGATTGAATTTGAGCTCTAGCCGCCTAGCCTACTCAGCAACTCGAAGATCAACCCCAGCGACCACCTCCTCCGGTGGTCGTATTTTGTGGTGCTCAAAATTGTGCGACATTATGATTCTTACGAAATGAGTTTTGTTACAGCAGTAGCGTGCGTACGTCTTTGAGCGAATCAACGATGTCTGTAGCGACGCTCTTTATCTCTTCAGGACTGTTCGTAAACGTAATGCTTCTGCCGACGTTTTGAAATATGGCGAGATCATTCCCACCGTCTCCGATCGCCACAACGTCACTAAGTGGTATTTGCAGTTCGGTGCATAGAGTCTGGAGTTGGTGTAACTTGGCGTAACGTTCCTCCCCTTCTGAACTAACGCCAGAAAATATACCGTTTTGGAATTGGCAAGTTGTCGTCGACCGGTAGAATTTAATACCAAGCGTTGTGGCGACTGCCTCGGCAGCAACATCAAATGAACCAGTAATGAGAACGGTTTGATACCCTCGCTCGTGGAGATGATTGACGAGATCAGCTGCTTCATGATCGATTAGTTCGCAGAGCGCCACAAGTGTGTCTCGTACTGATTCTTCAGTGAGGTGTGCATGTTGGTAATACTGATTGAGGGTGTTGATCCAGTCAGAATACTTGAGACTCCCCTTCGTGTAGGATTCAAGTAGTTGACGGTCATCTTCATCAGAAACACCAGCAAGTGCATTAAGTTCCTGCCAAGCATTACCTTGTACAAGTGTACCGTCCATATCAAAACAAATAAGCATAGCTTAGAGTTCTTAATTTTTATATCTATGTAAATATTCTGATACTCCAGATAACCATCCCCCAGTGAAATAATTTTCAGGAATAAAATTATTCTTATCTGCCCATAGATACTCTGTGTGGGAATCGAATAATTGCACGCTACCTGCAAGATAGGTCGCTCTAAACCCTAAGCCAAGTATATGGACAGTGGGGTTCCCCGGAGAAGCCTCGACTCGTTCGTGTCTCATGAGTATATCAGGTAATGGCATAACATTATATTGTATCGCATCACCGACCTCCTCACACATTTTTCGGGCAATGATGTCAAGAAATGGTGTGTTAAATTCTGATTTTTTAATTCTTCCACCAGGTAAATCCCAATCTCCAAATTTATCTTTCAGCACAAGAAAGCAGTCATCCTTTTCGAGAAAAATCTTGACGGCAACGAAGTATGGATCTTTTTGTGAAATGTCTAAGTCTCCCATATAGATATATAATTACGGTGGTGGTAAGTAGAGCATCGGGTCGATGTAGGCTTCGGTCGCAGCGACGGGTGTTGAGGCAGGACCACAGCTAGTGACAGTTTTGATTTCGTTAAACTTACGTACCGTCACACCACTCTTGGCGTAGACAGTGAAGTGGAGGTGGGGTCCGGTCGAATAGCCGGTGTTGCCGGTGTAGCCGATAATGTCACCAGTGCTAACACTCTGTCCTGGCGTGACACTGATCACGTCTTGGTGCGCGTACAAGGTTGAGAGACCGTTGGCATGATCAACGAGCGTCCACTTTCCCCACGAGTAACATCCAGGAACAAGATCAGTATTCCCGGTTGCTCGGACGGTGCCGGCAAGAGGCGCATGAATTGCGGTACCGCGCGGCGCACCAAAGTCAACTCCCGGATGATAGGCTCGTCCGGCGTAGACACTAGCATTTTGGCGTGCGAACTCTGTACCACCGAAGTATTGTGTGATAATGACGCTTTTGAGCGGCCAATCGAAGACTCGAGTCCCAGGTGCAGGGATGGTATTTGGATCAAGAATGAATTGCAATTTCGCCTCAAAGTCGCGGAGTTCTTTAATGATTTGTTCACGGGCTTGCTGTTGCTGTGCAAGAAGCTGTTGGTAGTTTCGCTCTTCGTTCTTGGTGACTTCAAGCAGTTTGTTTCGCTCCTCCTGGTTATTCGCAAGGACGGAATTTTGTCCTGCGTACTCTACCTTGAGTGACAGTAGGTCAGAACGACGTTCGGTGTTTTCGGTACGCTTGGCTTTGAGTGTGTGCTGTAGTTCAGCAAGAGCAAGCACTTTTTCAGTGATACTGCTTTGAATAGATTCTTGTGCTTCAAGGGTTGACCAAAATTCGGAGAGTCGTTCGTTCGTGAGGAATGTCTCAACGAGCGAGTCACTTCCTTCTTGGTATTGTCGACGAATGATCTGCGCGATAGCACTCTCGTTGGCTGCTATCTCTTGTTCAGTTCGTTCAATCTCGAGAAGCAGCTTACTTATTTCGAGGTCCGTTGCTTCAATGAGGTTTTCGGTACGAGCGATTTCAGCCTGTACCTTTTTACGCTCAACCGCAAGCTGGTTAATGGCTTTTTGGAGTGTCGTCTTTTCGGCACCTACCTCTTTTAGTTCTTCTTGATATTTTGCAATCTCGGCTTCTATTTCCTGGAGTCTGGTCCCCCGTTCTGCGATGTCTTGTTGAAGACGTTCAAGTTCGTCGGCATACGAAAAATGAGGCTCAAGGGTGAGCGTGATGAGTGGCGCGATGGCACAGCCACAAAAAAAGGCTACGAGTCGTGTGATTGGCACGCCTCTATTTTATCACAGGCAGCAGTGATGCGGAGGAGTGTTTCCTCTTTACCGATAATTGCGGCAATAGTAAAGGGATCAGGAGATTGAGCTTTGCCAGAGAGAGCGACACGGAGAGGCCACAGGAGTTCCCCCTTCCCTACTTCTTCAGCATAGGTCCAGAGTGCGGCTTTGATGGTCTCCGCCGATGCAAAGTCAGCTGCCGTAAGGAGAGTGAGCGCTTGGCGTAAGCGTGGGAGCGCGGCCGTTATGTTCGTGTCTTTCTTCCAGAGGAGAAGCGAAGCGTCATACACGGGGGTCGTAAAAGCAAAGTCGTAGTCACCGTTTGTCACGCCGTCGCGAATATCCTTCCCAACTTGAATTCGTTCGATGATGGTTGGTGTGAGCTTTTCGAGAGTTGGCTCAGCAATTGCTATTCCTTGCGCCATGGATTCTGAGAGAAATGACCGAACGTACGATACTTGGTCGGCGGGTCCTAATGTGAGGAGATGTTGTTTGTTTGTCCAAAGTAACTTTTCTTCGTTGAACGCTGCTCCGGCTTTTTGGATTTTTGAAATGTCGAAGGCCTTAATGAGTTCGGCTTGGGTAAATATCTCTTGATCGGTCCCTGGGTTCCAACCAATAAGAGCGAGAAAATTAACCATCGCTTCAGGAAGATATCCTTCCTTGCGGTATTCTAGTGCGTCTTTGGCACCATCGCGTTTTCCTAACTTCTTTGTTCGATCGTCACGCAGAATTGGTGGCAGCGTGACAAATGTGGGTCGGTTTATTTCTAGTGCGTCATAGAGACTGAGGAATTTGGGAGTACTCGAGATGAATTCATCTGAACGCATAATATGTGTCACCCCCATTTCGAAGTCATCAATAATATGCGCAAAGTTGTACGTTGGATAACCATCACCTTTTATGATAATAAAATCGTCAAGCATTTCTTCACCCGCACTCAGCTCGCCGCGGACAGCATCATGCCACGTGTATCGCTTAACTTCAGGCACACGAAAACGAAGGGGACGTTTCCCATCCCAGGGCATGAATGTTGAAGGTCGATGATTTCGGTATAAGAAAGGTCGATTTTCCGCTTTGGCTCGTTCACGAAAAGTCGCAACTTCTTCTTCCGTATAAGGGTCAGGATAGGCAAGACCTTTATTAATCAGACGTTGCGCGTATTCCCGGTGACTCTCGAGTCGTTCAGATTGGATACATGATCCAAATGGAGCCACTGTATCGGGGCCGTAGTCCCACGTTATATGGAGCCACCGCAGGACGTCTTGAATGTGTTGGATCGATCCCGCTACTTCGCGAGCCTTGTCGGTGTCTTCGATACGAAGAATAAATGTGCCGCCGTGACGTCGTGCCCAGAGAAATGCAAACAGTGCAGTTCGGACACCGCCTATATGCATAAAGCCGGTTGGAGAAGGCGCAAATCGAGTAACGACGTTAGTTGGCGTGTTCATGGGCTATATGGCGGAGTGCTTTAACAATGGTTTCACCGGCATCAGTACGAGCAAATTGCTTGGCTGCAGCGCTCATCTTCTGCCAGCGGTTGCGGTCGCCCATAATAGAACGAATCTCAGTTATGAGCAAGGTTGGGGTAAGATTGCGTTCCTCAAGGACGACTCCTCCCCCACCTCGTGCATAGGAGAATGCGTTACTGCGTTGGTCACGGCTTATATCTTCGGGAATAGGAATGATAATGCTTGGTGTACCGTGGACACCTAGTTCAAAGAGTGTGGTACTCCCGGCGCGGGTGATGACGACTGACGCAGCGGAGAGAAGTGCATTGACAGTTCCTGGCGGGAGTGAACCGTGGATGTAGTATCGTGCTTCGAGTGTTTTATCAGTAAGGAGGGATTGTGCTTCTGTGGCGAGAGTCTCCTTGTTGGCTTCTCCTGTTTGGTGGTAGATACGACAAACAGGGAGAAGATCATTGAGACAGCGAAGGATTAGGTTATTGATGCGCTCCGCTCCTGACGAGCCACCGGTTACATAGATAATAGGAAGATCATCGGGAACACCGAGTGTGACAAATGGTTGTGGGTCAGGTGTGGCGAGTGCTTGGCGGAGTGGTATACCGGTGATGGCAACATTCGTTTTGCCGGTAAAATATGACGTTGCTTCAGGGTATGAGAGAGCAATATAGCGCGCAAAATTTTTAGCAAGGAGTGTCGCTCGCCCTGGTACTGCATCAGAATCATGGACAACGACTGGAATGCGCAAGAATCGTGCTGCGAGAATGACTGGTACGCTGGTGTACCCCCCTTTACTAAATACCACATCAGGATAAATGATATATAGCTTAACAAGAGCGACAACGATACCGGCAATCGTCCGAAAGATGTCAAAGAAATTTTGAATCGAGAAATATGTCCGCATCTTTCCTGCTGGACAGTAGGCAAAACGAATCGAAAGTCGGTCAAGATCACTTTGGCTATACGGTGTTGGTCCGATGTAGAAGAGTTCATCTTGATTTGATTCACGGCGAAGCACCTCAGCTACTGCGATGAGTGGATAAAAGTGTCCACCTGTGCCACCTCCGACGAGTACGATACGCATACCTGTAGAGTGTATCACGTACGTCGTTCTACGATACGGTATTTTGACACATTGAGTACGATGCCGAGGGCCGCGAGTGTGACGAGGAGAGCCGTACCGCCATGACTAATGAATGGCAGTGGAAGTCCCGAAAGAGGAGCAACGCCAACCATGGCGGCGATATTGAGAAATGCTTGTGTCACAATAAGTGTCATGATGCCGACAACAAGGAGCATACCAAAGACATCCTCCGCTTCGGTAGCAATTTTGTAGCCACGAAAGGTAAAAGCAGAGAGAAGTACGATGAGGAGTAGCGATCCGATAAAACCAAATTCTTCAGCATAGACGGCAAAGACAGAGTCCCCGATAGGTTCTGGTAGGTATTCAAATTTTTGGATACTTTGTCCGTACCCTCTCCCGACCCAACCGCCCGAGCCAACAGCTATGAGTGATTGTTGGATTTGGTACCCACTCCCTTGTGGATCAGCAGTTGGGTTGAGATACGTCAGAATTCGGTCTTTTACGTACGGACGAACCATGACAAGGAGTGCGAGCATAATAATGCCAGCAAGCACAAGAAGTGCGATGTGTCGCCACTTCCCTCCTGCGGTAATGTACATAGCAACTCCAGCCATCACCATGATTATAAACGTATCAGTGTCCGGGAGGGAAAGCATCACAAGAGAGACGACACCGAGAACTGCCAAGAAAGGTAGAAAACCAGATTTGAGTGAATCAATTGTTTTATGCGTACCAGAAAGGAGCGTTGCGACATAAATGACAAATGCGATCTTTAAAAACTCTGAAGGTTGCACTGTGGTAAATCCAAGATCAAGCCATCGCGTCGCTCCTGCATGAGTCATGCCTAGTCCGGGAATAAACACTGCGAGCGTTACGACGACGCCCGTGATGAAGATGTAGAGTGCGTACTGTCGCCACGTGCGGTAGTAGATTGAACTTAGGAGTACGAGTGCGAGGCTTCCACCGACAATTCCAAAAATAAATTGACTAGATATCACTGATTGGAATGTTGCCCCATCTCGTGCAAGGAGAGCGAGAGCTGCCGATGAGAATATAAAAAACCCCACAATAATGAGAGTGATGATAAGACCTAGTAGGGTCAGGTCGACAGCTTTAGGAGAACGGGCTTTTTGCATGGTACTACAAGAGAATCGATGCGAGGATAACTCCTGCTACGGCTGAGAGTGCACTAATAAGCCAGTATCGCATGGTGACCTTGTACGATGGCCAGCCGATGGCTTCAAAGTGATGATGGAGTGGTGCGATTCGGAACAGCTTTTTTCCTGTAAATCGACGGTAGGTTAGTTGAGCGACGTTAGAGAAGACGGTTACCACGAGCACAAACCCAATAACGGGTAGTAGCAGTAGTCCATGGCCTTGGACTAGTTCGTCGGTCATGAGTGCGACGACAGCAAGGGTGAGTGTAAGGGCCATTGATCCAGTCTCAGTCATCCAGAATCGTGCTGGAGGAATATTGAACCAAAGAAAAGCAACGATACCACCCGTTACCATGACACAAAATGCTGCAAGGTCATACTGAGATTGGACAAATGCGACGCCGGCGTAAGCGCTAAAGACTGCGGCGAAGACGCCACCAGAGAGTCCATCAATCCCATCAATGACACCACTTGCATAGACAAAAAGCGTGAGCAGTACGAAGAATGGAATGATGAAGATACCAAGAGTGAAAGATTCCACGAATGGAGCGCTAATGGTACTGACACCGAGTCGACTGTAGAACCACCAACCAATGATTGCTGCTAGGAGACTGATAATAGCGAGTCGATATGAGAGCCTCACTCCTGTGCCACCATACGCTATGTCGTATAGATCATTAATAAAACCGATACAAGCTCCAGCAAAAAGTGTCGCAACGGGAATCCAGGTCTGCTCACGACTAAAAAAGAAAACCTCTTCAAAAAATTGAATTGAGGTGAATGTCGTGCAGAGGTAGAGAATAAGAAGTGACATGATGACACTGCCCCAAATGACAATGCCACCCATCCGGGGTGTATGTGTCTCGGTTGCTGCCTTGAGTCGATTAAATTCAGTGGCTTCTTGTCCACCGATGGCGATTTTGCCACCTACTTTTTTCCACGCTTTGTAGGCATATAGATAATGGGTGACGAGAGGTGTAATCGCGATCCCAACACAAAACGTAATAATCGCTGGGAGGAGTATTTTAAGGGCAAGGAGTTCCATAGTTAGTTAGTCGTAATAGCAGCTTGTGCTGCCTGAACTAATGCTAACACATCTTCAAAACGTTCATTCCGTGTTGATCCTAGAACTGTTACGACGATGGGTCGGTTGAACCCGGCATCAAAGAGTATGGTAAGGTTGCCGCCCGCGAGATCAGTATAGCCAGTTTTTGAGCCATACAGATTCGGGAGCTTGGGAAGGACATCGTTGGTATTGTGGGCGTCATGGTATGAGCCCTGCTTGTTATATATACGAAGTGACGGGAGCGTGCTTTTTTGGAGAAGTTCTGGGTAGCTTGTAAAAAGGTGTGCCATAAGTGCTGATATATCGCGAGCACTTCCCTCGGCGCCCGGTGTCTTGGTATCGATATCGAGACCAGTCGAGTTTTTGAATGAGAGTGTTGAGAGTTGGAGGTCGTATGCAGTAAGATTCATGGCGGTAATAAATTGTGCCATTGGATCTCGATCACCAAGAAGCTTCCCTACCTCAAAGGCAAGCATGTACGCTGCACTGTTGAACGAACTCACAAGAGAAAAAGCAGTGAGATCGGCGACGGTGAATATCTCCCCCATGGTGAGTGTGCCGCCACTTTCGAGTTGCGCGGCCGGTCGGGTAATGGTGACATAGGTCTCAGGGTCAACTACTTCAAATGCCACAAGGGCCGTCATAAGTTTTGTCAGTGATGCGAGTGGTAGTGCCTCGTCAGCATTTTTCTCAAACAGCACTGTTCCGGTCGTGAGGTCAACCACGTGTGCCGCCCTCGCTTTGATGCTGACAGTATCCTTCGCGATTGTCGGCACAACCACAGCGGCTGGCTTCATCACAAAGGGAGCAGTCTCCTTCGGAGGGGTAATCTGGTCTATGACTCGATCAAAGGTTGCCGTTACAACAGTGCTGAACACCCCTAAGAGGAGCACGCCGACGACTATGAGATGTGGCAATACCAAAAAGCGAGGTTTGGTGTCTTGAGAAGGTTCCTCGATAGTTGGCAGTACTACCGATTCAGTTGTCGTTGGCTCGGGATTCATGGCGTCGTAGGTGTCTCAGGTTGTTCGTCTATGAATGTTTCAAGAGCAGTCGCAACAGCAGAAAAATCAGGTAGTTCGTGTTTGGCAGTAATACCAAGGTGTGCGAGGAGTGCTGGGGTAATGGTGTAAAGATAACTGGTTCCGTGTGGTACACGGTTAATCAATCCCCTGATCTGAAGGTTTCGAAGAATAAATGAGGAATTGACACCCCGAATACGATCAATTGCACTTCGTGTGATCGGCTCTTGGTAGAGAATGATGGCGAGGGTTTCGGCACCGGCTTTACCAATATCTGCTTTCAGTTCATTTTTTCGAAGTGTCTCTAGTACTGGTGCAAGCTCTGGGGCGGTCATGAGTTGAATTTCATCTGTTGTCTCGACAAGACGGATTGCACCACCCATGAGGCGATTTTTTAGTGTAGCAAGGGCGAGTGTGAGCTCTTCGGGGGTAATCGCAAAGAGCTTCAAAATGACTGACTTCTTTTGCGGAGTTGCCTTGTAGAACAAGAGCCCCTCGATGAGGTGATCAATCGGCATATCGGTAGTGTACCATACCGTTTTCTTCCTCAAGTTAATAGTACCGCGGGGTATCTGGGGTAGCGAGCTCTATCTCAATATCCGAAAACCGTTCGCCTTGATGGACCACAAGACTACCTTGCTTAAAGAGTTCAAGAATAGCTAGGAACCCGACAATAACGACTTTTCGTTCAACTTCTCCGGCTGTTAATTCTGAGAATTTTGCCTTGAGGTTATTGCGAATGCGCTCTTCCAGTCTCCCCATCATTTCTTCGAGCGTGATCGTTGCTCGGACCGTCGCTTGCTTTGGAACTTCCTTCTTAGGGAGAGCAGCGAGCACATCGGTAATGGCATTTCGGAGGTTGGTGGTTGTACACAATTGATCTGGCACAAAGACAGGAGACTGCGGCGGAGTAAAGAGGGGCTCATAGAGTGGTGTCGAACCGAAGCGTTCAGCAAGCGGTAGTGCAACATCACGAATGATCTGATAGTGCTTAAGTCGTTCTTCGAGTTCTTCGATACTCGCTGTTTCCTCCTCGGATAGATCGAGGACAGGAAGGAGTGATTTTGATTTGACGAGAAGCAGTGTGGCGGCGAGGGTGATGAATTGCGCGGTGTTGGGGAGTGAAAGCTCTTGCATGAGACTCACCTCTTTGATGTACTCGTCGGTAACGGTCGCCAGTGAGATGTCGTTAATAAGTAGTTTTCGTTTTTCGACGAGGTCGAGAAGGAGTTCAAGTGGCCCCTCAAAGACGTCCGTTTTTATGGAGAATGTCGAGAATCCTTGGTGCATGTGATCATCATACCACGTTGTCGTTAGTCTCTATGAAAAAAACCCTCATTTACCATCGCCTCATGTATTGATGTAAAGTAGGTGTGCATGAATGGAAAAGGTTTTGTAACCTCATGCTTCAGTAGGTACGTCTGTTCCGCACTCTGTTTATTAATTGCTATGATTTTGCGACCGAAGTTACTATACAATTGAATAAGCGGTTCAAAAGCATCAATTGCTTTTACAAATCTTGATTCAATACTTGTCCGTTCGCTGTATTCAGCGAGGTGACTCATAAAAAAATTTTGAAGGTGTTCTGGAGACGAGGTGATGACTTTTTTCTCAGCCTCCAGCTCAAGAGCAGATTGTCCTGGGGTTTTGAGGTAGACGATTGTATCTCCTGTTTCAATCTCATCAAAATCATGCAGCGTAATCATGGTTAGGATTTTGAGCTTGTCCCAGTTCCCTTCGGGATTCTCGAGTGGTAGGAAGTAGTGTGCAAGGAGTTGCATCCCGTAAAGATGCTCGGCGACCGACTCGGTGAGGTCGTTTTCTGGCCGGGTTTGCCCATAGCGTATTTCTCGCTTTAATCCATAGAGATACTGAAGCTTTTTCACTTCACTCAAGATGAACTCTGACGTGAGGGGAGTTGGTAGCATGTGTAGAATGTTAGTGTGTTAATAGGTCTCGAGAAACTTTATCAAGAGTCGAACTGGTTCCCCAGTCGCTCCCTTGGCGAGCTTGTCGCTCGGAATGCTATCCATGCGTGGGGCTATATCAAGGTGTGCCCAAGGTACGTTCTTGGGTGCGAAGTGTGACAAGAAAGTACCGCCTTCAATACTTCCACCAAATCTTGAAAAATTAGTGGCGATGTTACTAATGTCCGCTCGATAACTTTTCAAATGTTGCTTGTATTCGTCCCACAGTGGAAGTGGCCAGAGGAGGTCACCGCTCTCTTCTCCGAGAGTGCGCAGTGTTGCCTCGAGCTCAGTATTTTTCGTCATGACGGCACTGGCGTGTTGTCCAAGCGCAACGAGAGCAGCGCCGGTTAACGTGGCTACATCGATGATAGCTCGTGGGTTGTATCGCTCACTGTACGTGAGGGCGTCAGCGAGCACCATTCGACCCTCAGCGTCGGTGTGGAGTACTTCAATTGTCGTGCCATTCATTGCGGTGACAATGTCACCAGCGCGCATCGCGGTGTCGGAGATGGCGTTCTCGGCCGAAGGAACGAGGGCGATTATATTCTTCTTGATGCCGAGCTCTGCAGCTGCTGCCACTGCTGCAAGTACCGCTGATCCACCTGACATATCCAAATGCATGTCATGCATTGAGCCAGAGGGCTTCACATTGAGGCCACCCGTGTCATAGGTGATACCTTTCCCGATAAGAACAAGCGGCAGTTCTTTACTCCCCTTCCCTCCTCCCCAGTACTCCGCAATGATGAGCTTGCTCTCACTTTTTGTCCCCTGGCCAACTGCCAAGAGCGCCCCCATCTTGAGCTTGGTAAGTTCCTTTTCGCCGAGTACTTTCAGGTTGACCTTCGTACCCTGCATGAGCTGTTTGGCCGCATCACCAAATTGCTGTGGACTAAGATCACAGCCCGGGGTGTTGGCGATATCGCGCGCACGGTTGGTGTAGTCCGCAACAATAGTGCCGCGTACGAAGCCAGCCTTTGCTTCTTTTGTCGTTACGCCACAGAGGAGGATGTCGCGGAGTAGTTTCTTCTTAGCTTTTGATTTGTAGTGCGTGAATTCATAGGTCGCGAGAGCGAGGTTCTCAACAATGGTCGAAACAAACCACGCCTCGCCGTAGGGTGCTAATTTCGGGAAATCGGCAAGTTGAAGCTCGAGGACGAAGGCTTCCACCTCGTGCCCCTTGGCTGCTTGGACGAGGCCACGAATCGCGGTCCGAAATGAGCGCGCGTCAATCTTGTCCCACTTCCCTATTCCTGTTTTGTAGGTGGTTGTACCATCCTCGTGTTCAATGAATCGATGGCTTGTTGTTGATTCGTTAGTGATGATAAATCGGGTGTATTTCTTTGGACTTTCGGTCACCCCTTTCCCACTCGCTGAAATCTGTAGCATATGGGGAGAGTATACCACCCGCTCTGGAAGCTGGATATTATTATTTAAACTGCGCAAGATCAACGGTAACTTCTCGAACTTTGGTGTGCGAAAATTCTAGCGGCTGAGTAGGGTCGTATTTCCTTTGATAAAATTGCGGCGTGTATTCCTTCTTAAAAATTGCAATTTTCATGACCGTTCCTTCAACATGTATGTCTGAACTGCATGCCTGTCCATAATTTCCATCCATGCAGGATTGGACGTATGTCTCTCCTGGTTGAAGTAAAGTGTGGGTATCAAGGATAGTAATCTCCTCCCCGGTGTCTAAATTGAGTGCTTGCAAAGGTGAAAAGTTGAGACATGCTGATAAGCCGTAATCGCCATCGCAGTTTTTAATGAAAAGGGGTGAGGTTTCTTCAAAGCTTACGTTTGGGCATGCACGATATCCTGTTCCAGTAGTTGAGCCTGTTTTCTTATCTTTGTATGTAAGAAAGTCACACCCATCGCCACCCCAAAATGGAATAATCCATTCCCTTTCACTAGTTTCGTATAGGAGTGTGCCTGGGCGGTCTGAATGACTTGATGTATTCAAGCTTATAACAGCTTCACCTCTAACTGGGTCGTTACGGTTTGCATCCGTAGAGGATGAAAAGGCAAACTGTACTTTACCAGTTGATTTTGATGATTGAGGTTGTGTTCCTGATGATTTTTCGTTGTACTGATATGGCTCATGGAGCGAAACTGTTTGATGTGTCTTTTGGTACATCGAGACTGAGGCAAAGGTAGCAAGTCCGAGGATGATGAGAAGGAGGGTAAAAATAATGAGCTGCTTTGACATGAAATAATTGTACCACGTGAGTAAAAACAAAAACCCACTGCGAGTGGGTTTTTGCAAGATGTGGGTCGCTTATTACAATTCAGCTGTCGTCTCGCTTTGGTCCTTACTCGTGAAGGTGTCGATTCGGTTAATATCACGCGGGAAGAGTGTCGCTTCCTTTACGTTTGCGACGCCACAAAACTTAGCAGTGAGGCGCTCGAGACCCATACCGATACCGCCGTGAGGTGGAATGCCGTGCTTGAAGGCTTGGAGGTAGAACTGGAACTTGTCGGGATCAAGACCCTTCCCTTTAATACGCTCCACCAAGTCTTCATACGTATGGACACGCTGCCCGCCTGAACACATCTCGAGGCCGCGGAAGAGGAGGTCAAAGCTGCGGGTGAACTCAGGATTCTCTGGATCGATGTGGGTGTAGAATGGACGCTTCTTCGTCGGGAAATGCGTCACAAACACGAAGTCAGAACCAAGATGCTTGTTGGCGTACTCACAGAGGAATCGTTCATCCTCTGGTTCGAGGTCGGGCTCGCTCGTTTTATCGACCCCGGTCTCCTTTTTAATTAGTTCTTGTGCCTCACGGAGCGTCATCACGGGAAATGTTTCTGGCGCAAGGGCGATCGGCTGTCCGAGGAGTGCGAGTTCATTCGCACAGACCAAATTGACGTGATCGACGATCGCTCGCATGAGTCCGGTGACAAGGGTGATCACATCCGTGTGGTCCCTAATGAAGGCCATCTCAAGATCGAGCATTGAGATTTCAGAGAGGTGGCGTGTCGTGGCGCTCTTCTCAGCGCGGAAGGTTGGTCCAACCGCAAAGACACGTTCAAAGACCCCGGCCATAATTTGCTTATAAAGCTGCGGACTTGTCGCGAGTGATGCCTCGACACCTTTGAAGTACTTCACCTTGAAGACCTCTGCACCACCCTCAGCGTCGCCTCCAACAAGCTTTGGTGCTTGGAACTCGGTGAAGCCCTGGCTTGCGAGGTATGCGCGGTACGCAACGAGGATCTCAGCTTGTACTTTGAAGATGGCACGCTCGCTTGGGCGACGTAACGTGATTGGTCGGTAGTCGAGAAGCGTGTCGAGGTTGAGATCGGCATCACCATCAAATGGCATCGGCTCCGCGGTATTCAAGATCTCAATACCGGTTATCTCTAGTTCGATATCGCCATTTTGTACTTTTGCATTGCGCATCTTCTCGGGACGCTCATTCACTGTTCCTGTGATGGCGACTACAAAGCCTGCCTTCAGTTGCTTTGCTACCTCGAGCAAATCAGGTTTCCCAAAAACGACACCTTGGACGAGGCCGGTGCGGTCGCGGAAGTCAAAGAAGGCAACCTTGCCTTGATCGCGAGCGACGTCTACCCAGGCTTGTATGGTAACAGAGGTGCCGACGTGGTCGTGTAGAGATCCGATGAGAGTTCTTTCCATATGGTTGGTTGGGAACGTAAAATCGCCCCCAGATATGTTATGTGAATAAGTATCTATAGGGGCGACTTGTGGTCGCGGTGCCACCCTACTTCCCCACTCGTATGCAAGTGTGGGCGCTCGAGAAAGCGTGGTATCGAACGCTAGACGGAGGGTTCTACTCCCCTTCTAAAGGGCCAAAATGGCCTTTAGGAAGGGTTTCTGCCCTCACCTCAGTGGTGTCAGCCACGTCAACGGTATAAAAAGATTATACAGGCTTCTTAGGTCTGGTCAAAATTTGACATTAGTTATTATGTATGTAATAATAAAAGTGAAGTTTTCGTGGTTAATTAACCCCTCAACTAGGACACTGTTGATAAACCTCCAGTGTCGTCCGGTATCCCAAACATTGCCTTGGTATTTCATTCAAGTAATGGAGCGCTTGCTCTATCTGGTTAATTACCCCCTCAACTAGGACACTGTTGATAAACCTCCAACGTCGTCTTAAACCCTAAACACTGCCTTGGTATCTCATTCAAGTAATGCAAAGATTTTTGTATCCTTGACTCTGGTACTAAGCTAAGATCACATCGCTTCGGCACAAACAACCTAATCCACCGATTAGTATTCTCCACTAACCCTTTCTCCCACGATCTATAGGGCTGGGTGAAGTAAATGGTAGTATGAAGGTCTCGTTCTAGCTTCTTCCAGTGGCTAAATGAGATATCGTTATCGAGAGTTAAAGATTTCACGTTGATATCGCTACAAATCTTTCGGAAAGCACGCGTCACAACCGCGTGCTTTCTGTTTGGTATCCGTTCAATCCAGGCTCGTCTCGTGTGTTTGTCGACCACCACCAGCAGTGATACTTGGTTATGAGCACTGACGATGAAGTCTGCTTCAAGGTGACCTGAGGTCAGTACCGGCGGACGATGTTCAATATACTTTCTGCCATCACTCCACTGCGGTCTATGCCGGGTGTGTCTCTTTCGTCTTTAGCCAGGTATGGATTCTTTGATACCTTCAAACACTGCCATTTACTTAAGTACCGGCGATAGTACGTTTTGTGATGCGCTTTCTTGGGCAGGTATACTCCACCCACCAGCTTTTCCTTTAGCTCTCGTGAGACAGTGTTGGGGCTCCGCCCCAACACTGTTGCAATCCCACGTACGCTCACGCCACTTCTTTTTAATAATTCAATTTGCACGCGTTCTTCAAAGCTTAATTGTTTGTATTTCACCATGACTCTCAATTTTAGAGTGTCCTAGTTCAAAGGTAGTTTAACCGGCCTTCCAATGCCTGGTCAGGGCTGGAGTCTTAGATCATCTTTCCCATTTCACCCAGTCTGAGTTTGATCTAGGATTCGTTCCAAATCCCGGAACGCTTCTGGAGAAGAAGATGAAGGAAGTGACAAAGGAAATGATTGCTGCACTTGAAGGTGACCTTCGACTCGTGGAGAGCGATCTCCATAAGACGCAGTCTCAGCTTGTGCAGCTGCAATCCTTTTGCTCTCCGCTGGCGCTCGGCTTCATTAAGGTGAAGTCTCACGATATTCAGCGCCTGCAGGCTAAAAAGGTCTTGCTGCAGAGCCGTCTGCTTGGACTCAAGAAGCGTATGGAGTAAAACCGATTTGGTGCCACGGTCAAACGTGGCACTTTTTTATATTTATTTTATTTTCGTGTCTCAATTTATTTCTGAGAAGTTTGATCGATTATCTGTTTGTGTCGAAAACAATCGATTGTGTGATCATTGACTATGCCAACTGCTTGCATGTGAGCATACCAGACCGTCGGACCGAGAAATTTAAAGCCTCGCTTTTTGAGATCCTTTGCCATCATGATGGCAAGATCAGTAACGGCTGGTACGTCACTCATCGCCTGACGCTTGGCATCGATTGGTTTGCCGTCTACCCAATGCCACATGTAGGTAGTGAAGCTACCGAATTCTTTTTGAATACGAAGAAATGCTTCGGCGTTCGTGATGGTGGCGGCGATCTTGAGACGATTACGAATGATGCCGGGATTAAGAAGGAGTTTTGTCTGTTCGGCAGGTGTCATCTTTGCGACTTTCTTCGGATCGAAATTCTTGAAAGCTTTGCGGTACCCTTCGCGTTTATTTAGAACGGTTTGCCACGAAAGTCCTGCCTGGGCACTTTCGAGAACTATGAACTCAAAAAGTTTTTGATCATCGTAGACAGGCACGCCCCACTCAGTATCGTGGTAGGTTTCATAAAGAGGGCCTTTTCCTTCTGCCCAGGCACAGCGTTTCATACTTTTGTTCTGTTTTCTTGCACACTCTTAAGTAGTAACTCTTTTTAAAAATCAAATTGATCAACGGTAATTTCTTCAGCATTAATGGCTTTCCGTAGTGATGATCTAACTTCTGGTTCTAGCGAAGTCTCGTGTATCCTTAGGAGTTCGAGGAGTGTTGCGGAATAGATTTCGGTAGCGGATAGATGTGTATTGCTGAGTACCATGTCCGGAAAATTCGACAATACATAATTACGAGCGGCTCTTGCCTCTAAATCGGGTTGGTTCTTATATCCTTCTCCCATACAGATAGTTAAAGTGAAATGCCGACTAACTGTCGAACAGCAGTCATCTTGGCGGCAGCGCGTTCTCGTGCACGAGTTGCTCCGTCTTTGAGAATCTGAGCGACGTCGTCATTGGTAATTGCAGCTCGACGTTCACGCATAGGAGCAATGAAGGCATCGAGATCATCGGTGAGAGCATCTTTCAAGGCTTTGTACTTGCCTTTGTGTTCTTCATAAAGTGGTGTAAGTTCAGTCTCACTTTTCAAAAGTCGATGGATTGCGTAGACGTGCTCAGGGCGCTCACCAGTAGAGTCGGTCACGATACTCATCACCGCCTTCTGAATCTCATCCCGGGTACCAAAGAGCGGAATCGTATTTTTGTAGCTCTTGCTCATCTTGGCGCCGTCGGTCCCGGGCACTGTTCCCACACCAGTCACGATCAATTCTTGAGGAGGGGTAAACGTTTCCCCGTAAGCGAGATTAAATTTATTTGCGGCTTCGCGTGCATACTCTATGTGCTGACGTTGATCTTCTCCAACTGGTACGACATCGGTGTCGTAGAGGAGGATGTCAGCCGCCATGAGCATTGGGTAGTTGAAGAGTCCGGCGCTTGGTTCGATACCCTTTGCAACTTTATCCTTGTAGGCGTGGCCTTGCATGAGGAACGGGACCGTGACGAGACATTCAAAGAGCCAGGCGAGCTCGGTGTGCTCGGGTACGTCCGATTGCTTGAAGATAATTGCTTCGTGTGGGTCAACACCAACCGCAAGGTAATCTTTGACAACATCAATGATGTTACTGCGAAGGAGAGCTCCATCGCGGATCGTCGTGAGGGCGTGAAGGTCTGCGACCATGAGGTGGCTTTCGTACTCACGATAGGTATCAACGAAGGGTTTGAGCGCACCGAAGTAGTTACCAATATGAAGAGTGCCTGAAGATTGCAAGCCAGTAAGGAGGCGCTTTTTTTGCATAGTACCGCTTATGGTAGCAGAAATGTGACGACGCATCTAGCTCGACTCACATTACATCATGAGTGGGAGTTCAAGCGTGAAGCGTGATCCCTTGTCTTCGCCGTCAGAGTGAGCTGTGATAGTGCCACCCATTGCCTCGGCCATCTTGAGGGCAACGTAAAGTCCAAGCCCAGTTCCCTTCACGTTGACTTTATTGGCTGTATCACCGCGTTCAAATTTTTGGAAAATAGTACCGAGGGTCTCCTGGTTCATGCCGATGCCACTATCGATGATTTCGAGATAGATTTTCTTCTGTGCAAGATTATCAAACAAATGTATCGTCACAGTCCCTTTGGGGGTGTATTTGAGGGCGTTATTGAGGAGGTTGTGAATGATTTGCTGCGTTTTGTTGAGATCGGCATGAACGATTCCTTGTGACGTGAGTGATGACCTGAAAAGGATGACCAGTCCCTTGCGAAGTGCTTCAGGTCGTTGATCGTCACAGATGTGCTCAGCTTCTGTCCGAAGATTAAAATCTGCCATAGTGTACTTCATGTTACCCGATTCGATTCGTGAGACGTTGAGATAGTCTTCGACTGACTGCGCCATGAGGCGGGCAGATTGTTCTATTCGATCGACTGGTTCAAGCATCGCTTCAGGGAGTTGACCATAGTTACCCTCCCGGAGAAGGGATGCATAGCCAGAGATTGACGTGAGTGGGCTTCGTAACTGATGTGAGGCAATTGAGACAAACTCCGATTTCAATTTATCGATCTGTCGTAGACGAAGGTTGGCTCGCTCGAGTTTTTCAACGAGCCCTTCAATCTGATGCTTCTGGGTTATTTCTTTACGGATACTTCGGCTGAGGGTAATACCTACTGCGGCAGTGAGAATAAGTGTAATTGAGACGAGGATTTTGCCAGATGAGGATGAGACGAATGTAAACTGTGAACTTACCAGTATAACAAGTCCAAAGATAAGAGCTTGTGAAGCTAAGAGACCGGCGCGGAAGGTCTTGAACTGAACCATGAGTACGCCTATAAACACGATGAACACCAACATGCCCAGGAGACCGATCATCTCAAGTTCAGAGTCCTGAAATACACCTATCGTGGCTAAATATGATGCGAGGTACACCATTGAAAAGAAAAGAAGAAGGAAAAACTCGATCCCGGTACCCATTAAAAGAATTTGCTTACGTTCATCAAAACCACTTTTTAGATAGCGAGTAACGCAAAGAATGCCAATCCATACAAAAGCGATAACTGCAATAACAACGTTATAGATTTTGTAGATGGTTCCTTCGAAGTTAAAAGCGTCACAGTATGTTAGGTCAAACCCGGACAGGCTGAGATTTGTATGACCAAATAAAAGAACTGGAGCCAGCAAGAGTAAGAAAACAATTTTGTGAGACTTGGTCACGTCTTTCTTGTCAAGAAAAACGTACATGAAGTAAATCGAAAGTACAGAAATAAAGCTTCCCAGGACTGCTAAGAATGACCACGCAAACACGAGCAACTCACTTTGTATGCCTGTCCAAAGAAATAGGTTGACGCTTGTCCAAAGTGAAAAACAGAGAAAAATAAAGAAAATCAATCGGTTTTGCAAGAGTGACCGACCATTGAGAAGAATGAACAGCCCGGTACACAGAGCCAGGATAGAGACTGGTATATGAGAGTAATAAAGCAGCTCAGGCGTCTCGCTCGAGAAAATCAGATACGCAGGTTCTGGATAAAGATGGCAAATCATATGTCGTTGTTGACGCTAGAAGAGCAACTCACTCCTTCTGCGTCGCTGTCGCAATACTCTATCGTGCAATACCTATTGTTCGCTTGGCACGAGTTTGCCAGCTCGCAATCTGCAACCGAGGTACCACACTCAGCAACAATATCGTGCGCGTACTTATCAACAATCGCGTAAAAGTATTCTGTCGTGCATTCATCATCTTCACAGCCAACAAAACATGATGCTTGGGATGGGTCACAGCTTACTTCGTATGTGACATGATAGTCCTGAACGACGACAAATCGGAAATAAGAAGCGCTCACAAAGAGAACAACGAGAGTCGTCAATGTGATTGAGAAGAAATTTTTCTTAAAGGAACGCATTCTGTTTAGTATTCAATAAGTATACCAAACATGTCCTTGTAGTTTTGGGTTAAGCTGTGTATCAGTGTTAAATAAAGAGTAGATAGGTTCCAATACCGGTGATGACTATAGCAAACCCTTTTTGCCATAGGTTAACGGCTTTGATTTTTTCTGTCGTAATGTTTGGGAAAAACAGAGTGAGGAAAATACCTATCGCAAGTACAAAGATTGGTTGAAAGGAGTTTACGAGCAATATGAGTGCTATTGGGGCCCAGAGATATGCGAATGCAAAAAGAATATTGCCGGTCATGTATAAACTTTCATTGAGCACATTCAGTGAGATGATTTTCTTTGAGTTACTCTTCAGTGCTTGGAGAAAGTTTTCACGGTAGGTGCGCATTGTAAAGAAGATAACCACACCGACGACAATAAGCATCACATGCTCCCAAAATAGTGAGCGCCAGACGTTCTCCTCGAGTGCTACAGCTTTAAAAATTACAGATTCTAGAGCCCAAAAGAACGAAGCCAGACTCATGTAGATTGCGGTTTTTTTGCGCAGTTTGAAGTTGTTCTCGGCATCGATTTCAAATGCGATTATACTTGTTCCTAGAATGACTATCGCCATAGCTAGAAATTGAAGTTTCGAGATAGTCTCACCAAGTATGAAGTACCCTAGTACCAGGGCTAAAACTGGCACCAGTTGATAAAACAAAATGGCAATCGATGCTTCCTCGTCCTCTAGCGCAAGAAGATAGAACAATAATACCAACACGTTCATGAAACCGATCGCCGCCAGGATGACTATATTGATTAGTCCTACATCAAGCACCCCAGTGTCCCCCAAAAGTATGAAAGGAAGTGCAATGATGGACAGTAGCGAAGAAAAAAGCATCAAGGTCCCTATCCCGCTATCTTTAAAATACTTCTCAAGCAATATTTTATCTATGTGGTTGGTGGCCGCGTAGATAAAGGGAGCAATAAGAGTAACAAAAAACCAAGTCATGGAAGATATTTATTACGGAAATGAAACCGTGTATTTTTTAAGAAAATGTTTTGGACGATAACTCGTTTTCAGCATCTTTAAGCCTTCAATATTTAGATCCTGTTCCCAGTTCCAATATTCTATTCCGTGAGTAAGGAGGATTCCTGCCACTGCTTGATTGAGGTACTCATAAATTCCACGATATTGTATGTCAGCCTTTATGAAGTGTGAGAGAGCGTAGTGGTTAGGGAGGGTTTCGTCAATACTGAACGCGATCATAGTACCCTCATCATAGATACAAGAAAGGATCAGGTCGTGGTCGGCTGCGGTCTCCAGAAGCCGCTTTAGTGCTAGCTCCTCATACTTGATCTCATAGGACTTGTTTGCACGCTGTTTATTCTGTTCCCAACAACGCATGATGGTGAGTATTTGATCATAGGTAGAAGGATCTGTGAGTTCCTTTGTGGTAAATGTTGCTTGAGGATTATTTGCAGTAAATTGATTAGCCAACCGCCGCTTTGTTCTGAGACTTTTTTGTACAGGAAAAGCAATGTCTTTGACTGAAAAGATGTAATCATGATTCATTGGGTCTTCGACGACAATGAGTCCAGAGTCTCTAAGCGCTGTTGCTGTTTCTTCTGATATGAACTTAAGTTGCGATTCGGTTTTTAAATTTGCAGCTTCTTTGAGTAGTACAGTCGCGGTCTCTTTGGGACTATGTTCACCAAGAAATGAGAGTACTAGTTGAGACGTGCGATAGTCAGTAAAGAGTATGACCAGATTGTCATTGAGAAGCGATATCTTTCGACTGCCTAGGACATCCCATGCCCAAAGGTTTGTAAAGTTGAAGTCAGAGTAAGGAGCATGGCGGTGCACCAGGCTTTCAATACAATTTTTGTCCTGCAGCGTTACGTTCTTAAACACTGGGAAAATTGGCAAATCACAAGAATTCATTTCACAAAGGTGTCTACTGATACTGATTGGATTTTGGTAGTGGAAATATAATACCACTAAAGCAAGTAGTTTCTTCACTGGTGTAGTGCGTAGAACAGTAAGAGTACCGATCTGACGACGTTGATCTAAAGCGATTACGTGTTTTGGAGGCGAATACCAAGGAGAGAGAGGAGGATCCAGCCTGGGAGCAGTGCTTGGTTATTAAATATACCTTCCACGGGTGCATAGGTTGAGATGAGTGGATCAAGTGGCAGCACTACAAACATAATACCGAGTACGTAGCAGGTACCGGTGCCGGCAAGAAGAATCTTTCTTGGTAACTGCCCAAAGCGGCTGTCTAGAAATTCTAGCGGCATCACTTTACGGATGATCATCGTGGAAACAACTGACCCTATAAGAAATACGATAACGATCTGAATGCTTGCCGAAATGCTCGGAAGAGTGAAGGTGGGTACGAGCAAGCTAAAGAGGAGCCCGAGGAAGCTTCCTACTAGCATATTGATGAGTGATTGTCGTCCCACAAAAATGGTCCATGTCAGCAGTACCCCGAAGGTGATAAGTACCAGGGCAAATTCAGAGGCAAAGCGAAGAATGGTTGCGAGTTCCATACTGAGAAGTATAGCAGTATGTCGTGTGGTTGTAATAGATAAAAGCTGCACAGCATTCTGTGCAGCTTTGTTTGGATCAGGACTGATTCCCCTTACACCCCCTCCTCTTTCAGTTCCTCGATGAGTTTGAGTGCCTTTCGACTTAGCTTTTGTGGCATGGCGATTTGTACCTTTACCAAAAAGTCACCACGGGTCCCTCGTCCGGTTGGGACGCCGCGCTCTTTGATACGAAGGAGTTCGCCGTGCGCGATTCCGGCGGGAATCTTCACGTCGACAGTACCATCAAGTGTCTCAACGGTATACTGAGCCCCAGTGAGTGCATCAGTCAGTTTAATAGGGAGTGTACTTTGAAGCGTTGTGCCGTCTCGCTTAATCGCACGGTGGCTTTCGGCATGCACTTTGACATAAAGGTCTCCGGGATGACCATTGGGCATAGCGTCACCACGACCGGTAAAGCGAATCACTTCCCCGTTCTCAATACCAGATGGTACTTTGATTTCGATTTCCTCTTGGCCGCGGATGATACCGACTCCAGCACAATGACCACATCGTTCCTTGGGTACTTTACCCTTGCCGAAGCAGACGTTACATTCTCGCACGGTGGTAAAACTACCAAGGATACTTTGTCGTGTCTCACGAACCTTACCGTTGCCACTGCAGGTAGCACAATCGGTCATGCCGGCTCCTTCCTTAGCACCAGTCCCCTTACAGTGTGTACAGAGAATATTCTTGGTAACAAGGACGGTACGACTTGTACCGAAAACGGCCTCTTTGAAGGAGATGTTGATTTCGATGGAGATGTCTCGACCACGGGCTTGCTTTGGAGATTGGCTCGCAAAACCAAAGTTCTCAAAGATATCATTAATATCAAATTGGAATCCTTGGGCGTTAAATCCCCCTCCCTGACCCGCAAAGTCTGCCCATGAGAAACCCTGTGCTCCTTGCCCTCCCTGACCGGCAAAGGCGTGCCCGTAGCTGTCGTATTCAGCCTTCTTTTTATCATCGCCAAGCACAGCATAGGCTTCAGTTATCTCCTTGTATTTAGCCTCATCGCCGGTTTTCTTGTCTGGATGGTACTGCGCAGCAAGCTTTCGAAAAGCCTTTTTTACTTCTTCTTTTGACGCACCTTTTTCGATGCCGAGAATATTATAGTAGTCTTTCATACGCGGTAAATGTTACCTTGATTGGCCGAGTATGCCACGGTTCCGTGCATACCGCAACAAGATTGACTAATTTGATTCTTTGTTGTCTTCTTTGACCTCTGCGTCACGTACAACCTGCTCATCCTGTGTCGAAGTCGAGGTTGATTCTTTTTCGGTCGCAGCTTTTTGCATCACTTCTCCGATTTTGCTCATTGACTCGCTTAGTGTATCAGCAGACTTCTCGATTGCTGATTTGTCGGTACCTGACAGGAGTGATCGTAGTGAAGTGATGTTGGATTCGATCGTCGATTTTGTGTCAGCCGGAATCTTATCACCGTATTCTTTGAGTGATTTCTCGGCGGTGTAGATGAGTTGCTCAGCAGAGTTCTTTGTTTCGATGAGTGCTTTGCGTTCGGCATCTGCTGTTGCGTTATCTTCAGCTTCTTTCTTCATTCGCTCAATGTCGGCGTCTGAAAGACCAGAACTTGCTTCGATGTGGATTGATTGTTCCTTGCCAGTCGCTTTATCTTTTGCGGTTACCTTGAGAACACCGTTACTGTCAACATCGAAGGTGACTTCGATCTGCGGCATACCACGTGGCGCTGGTGGAATACCATCGAGAACAAACTTCCCGAGTGATTTATTGTCACTGGCCATGGGACGTTCCCCTTGTACGATGTGAATCTCAGTTGACGTTTGGTTGTCAGCTGCCGTTGAGAACACTTGTTGCTTCTTTGTTGGTATATGGGTGTTCTTCTCAATAAGCTTTGTGTTTACGCCACCCATCGTCTCGATGCCGAGTGAGAGCGGAATGACATCAACGAGAGTGATATCTTGTACGTCACCTTGGAAAATACCAGCTTGAATTGCAGCACCAAGTGCAACAACTTCGTCTGGATTAACACTCTTGTTTGGCTCCTTTCCAAATAGTGTTCGCACTGCGTCCTGAATCGCTGGCATGCGTGTTTGACCACCAACGAGAATAACCTCGTCAATATCCTCTTTCTTGAGTCCTGAAGCTTCGAGGGCTCGCTTGGTGATTTCGACTGAGCGGTCAATAAATTCGTGAGCAAGTTCTTCGAGTTTGGCACGTGTGAGCGTGATGTCGAGGTGAAGCGGACCATCAGCACCTTGCGTGATAAAAGGAATATTGATGTTGGATTCTGCTGTTGACGAAAGGTCGTGCTTTGCCTTCTCTGCCGCTTCATCGAGTCGTTGGAGAGCAAGTTTATCCTTACTAAGGTCAACACCTTGGGATTTCTTGAATTCATCGATGAGGTATCGAACAATTCGTTGATCGATATCACGACCACCCATGTGTGCGTCACCATCTGTTGATTGTACTTCGACAACATCGTCACCAACTTCGAGCACGGTCACATCAAAGGTGCCGCCACCAAAGTCGTAGACAACAATTTTCTCTTCCTTTTTCTTATTGAAGCCGTAGGCGAGGGCTGCTGCGGTAGGTTCGTTAATGATTCGTTTCACCTCAAGGCCAGCAATTTTGCCTGCGTCTTGGGTCGCCTTACGTTGTGAATCATTAAAGTAGGCTGGAACCGTAATCACGGCTTCAGTTACTTTTTCACCAAGCTTTGCTTCTGCATCAGCTTTAAGTTTTGTGAGGATCATCGCTGAAACCTCTTCAGGGCGATATTCCTTTCCGCCCATGACGACGACTGCGCCACCATCGCTTCCCTTCTTAACTTCGTACGGAACAATCGCTTTATCCTTTTGAACAGCATCTTCTTCAAAGGTATGACCCATGAAGCGCTTGATTCCGTATATTGTGTTCGTTGGATTTGTTACCGCCTGTCGTTTAGCGATCTGTCCGACGAGACGTTCGTTGGTCTTTGAAATTGCAACAATTGAAGGGGTGGTTCGATTGCCTTCATTGTTTTCAATGATCTTTGGTTCCCCTCCCTCAATGATTGCTACTGCAGAATTTGTTGTTCCAAGGTCAATACCAAGAATTTTTGCCATGTTGTTTGATTATCAGAGTGAATTACTAACTGTGGTTATGCTGCATCAGCAACGCTACTACCTCCGACAACGACTCGAGCAGGTCGAATCAATGTGTACTCCCCAGTGCTACGCTTGCGTCTGAACCCTATCTGCAATGTCTGTTGGACTGTGTCGTGAGCGTCAGCGGGGGTTTCGATAATACTCAACGCTTCATGCTCTTCCGGATTAAACGGGGTCCCTTTATCGGGGGTTAGAGATTCAATACCATGGGCGAGAAGAATCGCGCGAAGTTGTTGGTAGACCGGCGTGATGTCTTTTTTGTCGATAGCGGTCGTGTCTTCGTTATGTGCGAGCGCGAGTGCAAAGCTATCAAAGAGCGGCACTAGTTCTTCAGCGTAACGGACTTCAACCCGCTCCTCAATTCGAATCCTTTCTTCATCCAGTCGACGTCGTGCGTTAAGGAAGTCGGCTTTTGCATGGGCGGATTCTTCTCGAAGGGTACGCTTCTCCTCTTCCAGCTGTTTAATTTTTTCGCGGAGACCCTTAATCGTGTCGGCTGTCGTTGCCTCTGTGTCACTGATGTCAGCTTCTTCCATCTCTATATGTTCATCATTGGTGATAATTGTATCGTCTTCGTTTGTCATATTTTGTTTATACACCATGCTCATATTATAAATTCAAAAAGTGTAACTGTCAAAACAGATACAAAAAGCAGTGAGGGATGCTCACTGCTTTTTTGGATTTGGTATTATCGCTTACTCCAGGCTGGTCGCTTACGTGCCTTACGAAGACCGAACTTCTTCCGTTCAACTGCTCGCGCATCTCGCTTGAGGTACCCTTCTCGCTTGAGTGGGATACGACGATCACTCTTCTCAGCGACGAGTGCTCGCGCAATACCAAGCTTAATCGCGTCAGCTTGAGCTGAAAGTCCGCCTCCGAGAACTTTGACGGTGATTGTGTAATGGTCGGCTGCAGCTGACTCATTCTTGAGAATGGTCTCTAGCTGTCGCTGAAGTGCGGCATGCTTGAAATATTCAGCGTGTGGCTTGTTGTTGACGGTGATCACCGTTTCGCTTGCCTTTGTAAGACGAACCCGGGCAGTGGCTGTCTTTCGACGACCGATTCCTTCTATATATCGAGATGCAGTTGCCATACGGATTATTCAGTAATAATAAGATTTTTAAGGAGTGGCTTTTTCAGCTTGTTGTCTGGAAGCATGCCAGCGATAGTTCGTCGTACTACTTCCGCGTATCCACGTCGCTTTGCAAGATGATCAAGGGTTTCGACTTTTCTACCGCCTGGATATCCAGAGTATGTTTGGTAAATTTCCTTTGCCTTTTTCTCTGAAATGTCGAGCTTACTGACGTTCTCAATTGTAACTGTCACCGGTGCAACGGTGTGTCGTGCAAAGGTTGTCGTTGTTTTACCGTTAAGCACAGAAGCAGCTTCGGTTGCAATGCGACCAAGTCGCTTTCCTGTTGCATCAATTGTGTATTGTGTAGTCATACTGGTTATTCAACAAATTCGATCACTGCTTCATCACGACCTTGGGTCTTGCCCATTTTGATGACGCGTGTGTACCCACCATTTCGTTCCGCAAATTTTGGTGCGATTGTCGCGAAGAGCTTGCTTACGATTGTCGCACTTGGTTCGCCGAGGCGACTTGCCACAAGTCGACGAGAAGCGACGGAGTTTTTCTTGGCGTAGGTGACGAGACGTTCGATGCGGGGTTGTAATTCCTTGGCCTTGGCAAGGGTGGTGACGATCTTCTCATCTCGGATCAGCGAAACAGCTAGTCCTCGGAGGAGAGCTGTTCGCTGGCCAGTTGGACGACTGAGCGTTCGGTTTTTGTTAGCGTGTCTCATAGTTATTCAGCGAGGCTTAGGTTGATTGAGCTGAGAAGATCGATAATCTCTTCAAGTCCCTTTGGTCCGATGCCGTCGAGGGCTAGAATATCATCTTTTTTCTTTCGCACAAGTCCTCCGATAGTTCGGATACTTGCTGCTTCAAGCGCCTGTAACGTACGTGCAGATAGCTCGAGGGTTTCAATCCGCGTCTTAAGGACGTCAGGGTTGGGTTCATTACTTACAGCAGTCATTGCAACTTCTTCAGCTGGAACAGTGACTGAAGGGGTGTAGTCTTCCTGGAAACCAATGATAGCTTTCAGTTGGTGTACCATGATTTCAATAGATTGCTCAAGTGCAGCCTTCGGAGAGTAGGTACCATCAGTTTCGATAGTAATGCGAAGACGATTGTAGTCGGTTCGGTCTCCAACACGCATATTCTCTACTTCGTAGTTAGCGCGGCGTATTGGGGTAAAGACTGCATCAATTGCAATTGTGCCAATTTCTACCTTTTCACGCTGGTGTACTTCCCGTGGTACATAGCCAAGGCCCTTCTCCACAAGTATTTCCATCTCAAGAGTTGTGCCCTTTCCTGTAATCTCAGCAATGTGTTGCTCTGGATTAAGGATGGTCACCTGTGATGGGGTTGTGATATCTGCAGCTGTTACCATACCAACGGATGACTTTTTGAGGGTGACTCGAACTGGTTCGTCACCATGGAGTGCAAGACGGATACGCTTGAGGTTCAACAAAATGGTGATGACATCCTCTCGTACACCGTCTATCGCACTAAATTCATGTGCAACGCCATCAATCTTTACTTGCGTGATAGCAGCACCAGGTAGTGAGGAGAGAATGATTCGACGAAGTGAGTTTCCGAGGGTATGACCATATCCTGGATAAAGGCCATCAATCTCGAATGTTCCTCGAAATTCATCTTCTGCGACGACGCGTGGCTTTGATGGTAGGGTTACATTAGTTTCCAACATAAATAGTTTTAGAGCTAACAAATAATTGCCGATTCGTCACGCTGTTAACGACTGTAGAATTCCATGACTTGTTCCGGGTCAAACAAAGTCTCGGCTGGGTTGTACGATGGTGTGGCAATAACTTTTCCGGTGAGAGACTTGAGTTCAAATGAGAGCCAGTTAGGGATAACGCTCGCGGTGTGATTCTCGTTCAGTGCCAAAAAGAGAGCTGATCCTTTACTTCCTTCTCGAACGGTAATCACGTCACCCTCTTGTACCTTGTATGAAGGAATCGTGAGACGCTTTCCGTTGACGATCACATGGCCATGAGACACGATTTGTCGTGCTTGGAGACGTGTCTTGGCAATTCCAAGTCGATAGATGACGTTATCAAGACGGCTTTCCAATCGTTGCATCAGTACTGTGATTGGTTGATGACCGACTTTTTCGTTAGCCTCATTGACGTAACGTCGAAGTTGTTTCTCGGTAATTGCGTACGTAAATCGCATCTTTTGCTTCTCGATGAGTTGTCGCTTGTAGTCACTTGCTTGTCCGCCACGCTTCATAACACGCCCTGCACGAGCCTGAGATTGAGCAAATTTTTGCGACTGTGTCTTTTCAAAGATAGGAGCGCCAAGGCGTTTCGCGATCTTAAATTTTGGTCCGATTTTCATATAAATATACTAAGTTACACACGTCGGGGCTTCGGTGCGCGTGGACCATTGAATGGAACCGGGGTCATGTCAGTAATACGAACAATCCCGATTCCTTTGCCCGAAAACGCACGGAGCGCTGATTCACGTCCTGCACCAACTCCACGAATAACCACCTCGGCATCTTTCATGCCCATTTGTTGTGCCTTTTCACCGATGATTTCACCGACTTTTGCTGCAGCAAAAGGAGTACTCTTGCGAGATCCTTTGAAGCCAAGAGCGCCACTTGATGCACTCATGACCGCATTACCCTTGCTGTCTGCAAGTGTGAGTAATGTATTATTGAATGTAGCTAGAATGTTGAGCTTTCCAGTGATGAGCTTGCGCTTTGGAATGCGATTGAGTGCTCGAGATGTTCCTGCAACATCTGAACCCCCTCCTTTTTTGATGATACGTTTCTTACCCATATGTCTTTACGTAATTGGTTACTAATTGATCTGAAAGACAAATACTATGTCTTTTCAAGCTTACGACGACCACTTCCCATAGTCTTTCGTACACCCTTCAGTGTACGGGCATTAGTTTTGGTACGTTGGCCACGTGCCGGAAGTCGTTTGGCGTGGCGAGAACCGCGGTATGATTGAATATCCTTAAGTCGCTTCACATTTGATGCGATTTCACGCTTAAGATCACCCTCAATACGATAGGACTCAACTTTTTCTCGAATGAGGTTTTCTTCTTCTGTAGAAAGAGCGGTAGGCTTAGTGGTGAATGCAATATTACATTCAGTTAGAATTTTCTTTGAACGTGAAAGACCGATGCCAAAAACTGCCGTAAGTCCGTAGGCTAGTTGTTTGTCGTCAGGAATGGTGATACCAGAGATACGCATAGTGTCTATTTAACCTTGTCGTTGCTTGTGACGTGGCTTCTTCTTATTGATAACAAATACGACTCCGCGACGCTTCACAATGATGTCATCGGGACTCATTTTCTTTACTGATGAGCGAACTTTCATACAGAATTTATAGTCTCTTAGTAATTCTTGCCTTACCGCCGTATGGATCCATTACCATTGCGACACGATCACCAACCAGCACTCGAATGCGAAACTTTCGCATTTTTCCTGCTAGATATGCAATGATCATGTCGCTTTGACCGTCTACGGTGACACGAAAAAGGGCGTTTGGCAGTGCTTCCTCCACGGTGCCGTACGCAAACTCATTATTGTCGTCAGTCGTATGTTGATCCATTAAACGTGCCTGAGTCTATCAAATTAATTAAAAATGGTCAAGACAGCTTCTCTACTTACTGTCAATAAGGCTATCATCTAGGGTTTCAACGATTATAATTTCTGAAGCTTGTTCTGGGAAGTGGCGCTTCCAAAATGGTTTAGATGTGACTGCGGCGCTCTTGACTCCAGTATGGCCAGTGAGAACCGCAGCGAGTGCAGTAAACGATTTACCAGCAAGTTCGCTTTGAAGCCGCTCCTTTTCAAATTCCCAGACGATTTGGGGTTTTCCTAAAACAGAGAATGTAATAGATGGCTCATTGGCTAGTACTTGATTTGATGTATTGACATCAGTGTACGAAAAAGTAATGTCGTCAATATTGGTTATACGAACTGGGGCAGATTCGTACGAAGGAATTGTCTTTTCAGCAAGATATGTAGAAAAATCAGTTCTCTTGAAGAGCGGGACCTGTAGCACGGCTTCCTCTCTAATTGTAACGAGATTGTCCCCATACTCTACTGGATCAAGAGATGTGTAGGTAAATGTGACTGAACCAGGAAAGACAACGAAATCAGCAGGTACTTCTGAAGGTAATTTTGCGAGGAGTTTATTCCGGAGATCTACTTGGAGTGCTTGTTCGGCTGTCTGAAGTTCTGATTCATCGATAATAAATCGAGTACCAGAAAATCCGCCACTAAGTGGCTCTCGCACAATGGCGTACATTGAATTAAATAATTCTGTTAGGTTATTCTCTGCAAAACCTGGAATGGTAAGGCGGGTCTCTTTGGGAAGATTGTGCTCCTCTCCTGGTTCATCGGCAAATACAGCTGCTTGAATTGATCCAGGTACAAGTGAGCCACTTGCATCTTTAACAGCTCCCGGAACGACAACGGATTCTTGGATTCGAAATACCTTGCCGTCATCTGTACGGAAGCGTGTATTCTTGATAAGTCGCTCTGTTCCTGTCGTCGTTTTAATGATCTCTATATTACCGGTTGCTTGAGTTTCTACCTCGGCTTCACCGGTCGCTGTGACTTGCTTTTCGCCAAGCTCGCGGAGTGTCATTACTTCGTATGAGAGCTCACCTACTCTCCTGTCTGGATAGGCAACGAACTCGGCATTCACGGTTGGTGTGCTTGAAAGCGGTTGTACTGTGAGTGTTGTGTTGGAGACAAGTACGGTAAAGTATCCAGCAAGCAGTATAAGAAGAATAGCGCAACATGAGATAAGCAGGACTCCCTTTTTCTTTCGCTTATTTCCATCAGTAACCGTCAGTCTATCTGCAAGATCAAGGTCGGCAGTCGGCATTTGCTCAAGTTGTCTCACATCTGTGCGTGATGTTCTTTGGTCAATAACGAGATTCTGAGTAGGTAGTTGTGATCCTCGTTGTCGTCGGGGTTCGGTAGGTCGAATATCTTGTAAATTCCATTTTTGCGCCATAGTATCTAATAGTATACCCTATATTAAAATATCAATCAGTCTTTTGTCTGGTGGTAAGTGTTATCGTGAAAGTATTGCGCTGCAATGAGTCCAGCTGAATCGACCCCGGCACTGTCCGCGTTATCGTAACGAGTCCTCAATATGTCGATTGTAGTTGAAATTGTAGCATGTGAAGAACCGGTTATGTCACGCGCAGCTTCCTCAATACATTTTGAGAACATGGGCTCTGTCGCTTTATCGCTATGAATAAGAATTGTTTTTGGAATCGATAAGGCATCCCCCGTTTCTTTAAAAAGACCAATGATACTTGCAGTGTAATCTTGTAAGATCTGCACTGCTGCCTGCTGTTTATCTTCGCTAAAATGTTCAAGTTTTGAATTGATGGATAAATCTTGTAAGTACCCATGGGCCTCCATAAGCGGAACGCCAAGTACTGTGCTGAGAGACCGCGCAATTGAAATTGAACCTTTGGGTACATGTGATGTGTACGTGAGCATTCCTTCCCTCACAACCCCGAGTTCTGTAGCTTCATACGTGATGTCAATAAGACAATATTCTGAAAGATCGGGATACATCGATTTTGCAACGCGGTAATATGGCAAAATAAATGAGGTAAGACTAAGGTTACTTTCTTTCAGAAGCTTTTCTTTTACTTCAGTCACTGCATGTATGAGGTACTGCTGCGCAACTGCGTTTGCTTCTATCACTTGGAGTGTTCGGGCTTTCTGGTCAACTGCCTTTCGGATTGTGTAGCCGTTTGCTCGAATGCCGATAACTGATCGTGCAATAACCGCCAAACCGAGGGAATTAACCGATTCTGTGCGTGTTATCTCTTCGGCGATCTTTTGGTGGGCAGTACGGAGGAGCTCTTCGACGAGTTCTTCTGATACAGTAAACTCCTTCTCGTGTTGATAGCCGATATTCTTTGTAACGGTGTACGACCAAGGAGCTGCGATCGTTACTTGGATTTCAGGAATAAATGATGACTTTGTCGCTTCTTTCAACCTCGCTCTCCCCTCTTGATCAAGAAGCATTATGGCATTCATAAGAGAGGTCATGACGTTTTTGGCGCTTTGGGTGAGCGTATCTGAATTCCTCAGAGGGGTGTACTCTCGTTTCGACCAGATAATTTCAGGATGGTGCGCTGCTTTCGTTGAGCGGACGATTGAGACAAGTACACTTCCTGATCCTATATCGATAAGAGCACCAATACGCTCGTCTGATGTGCGAAATGAAAAAAGACCCATACAAGAAGTTCATTCCAGTATAGCAAGTTATGATGACTGTACTGATGTTGACATCGTTTGTTGGTGTGCACAACTAGATGTTGTCGAGTATACCTTTTACTCGACGTACTCCAGCTGAACTTGATTCTTCCTTCACGATACGAAATGTACCCTTAATATCTTCAAGACGTTGTACGTGAGGTCCGCCGCAAAGTTCTCGTGACACGACACTGCCACTCGTCGTGGTCATGGTATATACTTTGACTTCGTCAGGATATCGATCCCAAAAACTTGCTTCAATGCTTGCATCGGCTTGTGCGGCAACCTTGGACATAGTCTCAATAGTCACGACTCCTCCTTCTTTGAGTGCGTCATTGACGTAGTTTTCAACTGCTTGAATTTCTGTGTCAGTCATTTTTTCGTTATGGGTAAAGTCATAACGAAGCCGTTCAGCTGTAATATTACTACCGGCTTGGTGGACGTGTGTGCCGAGCACCTTTTGTAGTCCAGCAAGCATAAGGTGTGTCACGGTATGGAGTGCTGTGACTTGGGTAGAACTATCGGCAAGCCCTCCTTTGAACTTTTGTTCGGCTCCTTTTCGTGAGCGTTCCCGATGTTCGTCCATCAGCTTTGTAAAACCTTTGTGATCAACAACTATACCAAGTTCCGCAGCAATTTCGGTTGTGAGTTCTATTGGAAAACCGTAGGTTGTATATAGTTCATATGCTACTTCAGCACGGATCATTTGCTCTGCAGTAGCTCCCTTCTCTCTATCAAGGACGCGCTTTCCATCAGGAGTCATCGTGCTGTGCATTTGTATTGCGAGCGATCGTCGGTTGAACTGCTTTAATCCTGCTGCTAGCGTTTTTCTGAATTGTTCTTCTTCGTTACGAATCGCCAGAGTAATTTGCTCTTTCTTATGAAGCAGTTCAGGATAATGGACTTTGTATGTTTCTATGACGATGGTAGCGAGATGTGCTAATTGTCCTTCTTTGAAGCCAATTTTGTCAGCATAACGGACAGCACGGCGTAAGAGGCGGCGCACGAAGTAGCCCTGTTGTTCATTGCTGGGTACAACATCATCGCCGATCATAAACACGGCACCACGAATGTGGTCGGTGATTACTCGATAGGCGGTATGGTGTTCTTTGTATACGGTGCCAGATTGTCGTTCGATTTCTTCAATAACAGTGTGAAGAAGATCAACGGTGAACACATCGGGATTATTGTTCTTTGCTGCCGCTATGCGTTCAAGTCCGCCACCAAAGTCAACATTTCGTTGCGGTAACTTCGCAAACGTACCATCAGCTTGTTTGATATATTCAATAAAAACTGAATTTCCAATTTCGAGAAATTGCCCAGAGTCACTATTTGGGTGTGGGGCAAGTGCTTTGTAGGTGGGATGAGTCGCATACGCTTCCCCGAAATCATAGAAGACTTCGCTATCTGGGCCACCAATCTCTCCAACGGGCATATTTTCGGGTTTACCTGAGCGACTCCACCAGTTCTTACCAGCGTCGTAGTAAAAAATTCGACCGCCCTGCATGCCGACATTGTACCCATCCTCTTCACTGCCTATATGGACATCTTTTGCTTCGATACCACGTTCTCTAAATAGCTCTTTCCAGATTGCGACAGATTCTTCGTCTTTTGGAATACCGAGCGATGGATCTCCCGCAAACACCGTCACATAAATTTTTTGAGGATCAAGACCAACCTCGTCAACAAGAAAGTTAAAGAAATACCGTAGTTGTTCCTTCTTAAAATAGTCTCCGAGTGACCAATTGCCTAGCATTTCAAAGAATGTTGTGTGGCGATTGTCACCTACTTCTTCAATATCATTTGCTCGGAAGCATTTTTGCGAATTAACAAGTCGAGTTCCCATAGGGTGAGACTCGCCCATAAGAAATGGAATGAGTGGTTGCATCCCACTTCCTGTGAAAAGTGTCGTTGGGTCATTTTCGGGAACAAGTCGCGCAGAGGGTATAACTGCGTGTTGTTGCTTTTCAAAAAAAGCAAGATATTTTGCACGAATTTCGTTTCCTGACATAGTGTTTGGAACTATAGCAAATATGATGACAAATGGAAGTCCACCTCTCTAGGGAAGGAGTGTTGCAGCAATGGCTGCGAGACAGGACTCTCCCTGGCAATGGAAGAGAGGTGTAGGGCTGTAGAAATACACCTCAAGAAGATAGCCAATAAGGATAAGAATGAGACCGACAAAGGTTAGTACTCGCTCTTGACGGTATGAAAGGATGACCAAACGATCAACCCTGTGTTCCTTCACGAGCGAGTGATGCATGTGGAGAACAGCAACGACAACGAGTACCTTGCCAATGACACCTAATGTGAGTCCCCAGAAAAGTATGTTCAGCATGTGATACCTAGATACTAACTGCGTTTGCTTTGTTTGGCAAAGGATAGAATATCTGATTCGAGACGATCAAGAGCATGAACGAACGTTGTTTCGTTGCGCACGTCCAGCCCGATTTTTTTGAAAATATTCTCAACTGTATCGGATTGCCCTGCTGAGAGAAAGATTTCAATCTTTTTGGCGTATGATCGATCGTGTTTGAACTCATCAGCCATGAGGCGACTGGCAAGCTGTCCAAAGGCATATGTATATACATAAAAGCCGTATCGCAAGTGCGGGATGAAGACATACGACGCACCGTCAATGGGTCGAACATCGACACTTGCGCCGAGGTACGAACGTAGATGCCTGGCCATACAATCCTTTAGTTCCTGGTGGGTCATTGCACCTTCCCTTGCGATAGTAGTATGTATTTCAAGTTCGCAGTTAAAAAAGGCAATTTGACGCTGAATGCTTGCAATGTCACTCGTGATTTTCTTATGAAGAAGTGCTAGTTTTGACTCTTTGGGCACGGACTCATAGAGGGCATCAAATACTAAGTTTTCAAAGAGCGTACTCGCTGTCTCGGCAGTGGCAGTCGAAAACCCATCATAAAAAGGCCGTTGAGCCCGTGTTGCTCGGTCGGCATGGATAGCATGACCCATTTCATGTGCTAAGGTTTCAAGAGAGCGTACTGTATCAGTATGGTTGAGAAGAACGTTAATGGGGTGTCCCGTACTGCTAGACATAAACGCTCCACCACTTTTCCCTGCTTTCGGATAGACATCAATACCTCCAGTTGTAAGCATATGATCAAAGAGTGCTCGATATTCGGGGTTGACCGAATGAAAGACGTCACGACAAATTTCTACAGCGTCCTTGAATGGAATCGCCGGAGGTGTGCCAATCGCATCATACTTTTGCACGTAGTGAAGTTTTTCAACCCCGTGATAGGCAGCTTTGAGTTTGTAGAATTTACGGCTGAGCGCGAACCCACGATTACTTACTCCAGCGACGAGACTCTCGATGCTGTCTTCTGAATGTTCATAGGCTAACGCTGTCGCACTGTAGGGTTTTTTGTAACCCCGCAAGGCTGATTCTTGATGTTCGTCAGCGATGATTGCGTTGAATTCATGCTCGGCAACTGTGCCAAGAGTATCAATTCTGGTGATAAGGGTATCCCAGAGCTTTGCTTTATCTACAGCCGCCGTGCTTTCGACGGATTCAAGTCCCTCGGCGAGCGTCAATGTCTTTTTTTTCCAAGTAATTGTTTCTGTACTAAGTAACTTTTCAGTTAGTTGCTGCCAGAGTGTGGTTGCTGCGGTTGCTTTGAGGCGAATGATTTTTTCCTCGGCTTCAGTGAGGTCATATTGGCTACTTCGAAAAATATTCTGTAAATAGTAGCTATAGGGCTGCAATTCGGGCGCCTTAAGGAGTTGCTTCTTGGTAGTCTTATCAATCTTTCCAAGTTCTATTGAAAAAAAGATGATACGGTCACTTGCTTCTCGGAGCTCTCTACGAAGCAGAGCTAGTTGTTTTTCCGCTTGTGCATCTTGTGAATTCTTTTCGAGACGGAGGTGAAAGTAGCGTTTTGGCTTTGTAATACGTGGATCATTGAGTTGTTCGTACTCGTGTAGTGCCTTGGCAAGAACACGTGGATTCGACGTGAATGCTGTATTTCTCCAGCGTTTTGCAAACGATGTGTATTTCTTTACTGCATAGTCGACATCAGCACGTATAGCCGGGTCACGTTCATCTGTATAGTATTGGGATACTAAATCCCACTCTGTATGAATTCCTTGAAGTGGGGTGAGTGAGTGCTGTTTTGTGTAGTGCAAGGTGGCTGATTTTTTCATAAAAGTGGGTGATCAGTATTAATACGATTTTTCGGTGAGGGACTCTAAGTGTTGAAGGAAATCCTTGAATTCTGAAAATACATGGTTAAATTCGGCAAGAAGTGGCCCGTCAATCTTAGTATTAATGACGTTAGCGATAGCTTGGTACACTTCGAGTCGTTCATCTAAATTATTACCAAAATCAGTGAAATAACGTGTTGGTTCGTCATAGTAATCTTCGATTTGCGTACGGAAATTGTGGATTTTATCGGCGGCAGCGATCATTGCCGCTTCGCGAGAACCCTTCTTGAGGTTTTTGGTATAGATGAGCTTTTTCTCTTTCCAAGTATATTTCTGCTCACTTGTTGACGCTGGCTCTGTAAGTGTCTCAACGAGTTCGCGAACGTTTCCGCCAAAATCTTCTTCAAGCTCCTCAATCGTGTAATCAGTATCTTCTAGCGTATCGTGAAGAAGGGCGGCAATGATCACGTCTTCATCATTGGTATAGTCAAGTAGTGATAGTGTTGTCGCAAATAAATGAGTGACGTATGGGAATGGCATTGAACCTTTGCGTAGCTGATCTTTATGTAAGACAGCAGCAGCACGTATTGCTTGCTCGATACGATATGAATACATAATAAACGTAGTGTATCACCCTCCGTTTACTAAGAAAACTAGAAGGTATACTTTTCTAACGAGACGTGACATGAAGTAGCCCGTCCCAACCCTCGCTTTTGAGTAAGGCGCGCTTTTCGTCAGTACCACCTCGGTTGTAACCACCCAAAGTGCCATCGTTGCGGATGACACGGTGGCACGGAATGTGAGGGTCAAAGTTTGCGCTCATGATTCGAGCGACGGCTCGAGCTGCTTTAGGTTTTCCAGCCTGCGCAGCGACCATGCTATAGGAAAGAACTTGACCTCGAGGTATCTGTGTCACGATTGATCGTACCCGTTCAGTAAAATCAAGATTTTTTGTGTTGCTCATAGTGGATAGCTTGTAATTTCTTTCCACAGGCTTCTCGGTATGGACAAAATTCGCACGATGAACCGATCGGTGGAATTGTTACCCCTTCTAAACACGCATGGATCTGTTTGAGGGTTGGTTCAATCCAATCGATTTTGGTTGGAACAGGAACAAGGGTTGTTTCAAACGTGAGTTGATCATTAAATGCTGGAAGGTCTTTTTTGGCATTGGCGTACACTAGGTAGCCAGTAGTAGCGACGCTATATCCGTTCTTTTCAAAAAGCCATCGGTACACCCCGAGTTGTCGTGTATATTGCTGATCCCAGGGACTATCAGAAAGTGTGGTAATAGAACCGTCTTTTGAAGTGGACTTGTAGTCGACGATGATCAGTTGTCCGTCGGGTGTCTGCCAGAGATCGTCGACTGCCCCTGATACGATGAGCTTTGTTGTTGGATCTTCGTAGGTCATTCCAACAAATGGATCTCGCCACGTATCCATTGACGGGTGTAGAAATGGTACAGCAGCAATACCGTACGTTGACATGATTGGATGAGGCTGCTGTGCTTTGCGGTACGTATCAAATTCTTGCTTACACAGCTCATCAACCGCAATATTTAAGTTGAATGATGGAAATGAAGGACGTTTGGTACCAAGCTTGTTATCAAGGTAGAAACACCGAGGACATTCAATGAAGGAGTCTATCTTTGATCGTGATAGTCGCCACTTCGCTCCACCGTAGTTCCAATCAGGACTTCGATCCGGGTTGTATCCCTTTTTGAATTCGGCCATTGCTACATTCTATCATGATACAAAAACAATCGCGCACAATGTAGGGTGCGCGATTGTTTTTTGTGCGGGGCAAGTGGCTACTTAGCCTTGAATGTTGCCATGATGCCGTCGATCTGTGAGTCCTGAGCGAGGTTAAACGTACGGTCACCATCCTCTGAATAGATGACTACCGCATATTGGTTGCCGGCTACGAGTGCTCGTTGCAAGACAATTTCACTTGGAACGAGATTTTGTTCGGCACTAAAGCGTACTACTCCAAGGAGGCCTCCGAGTTGCCCTTCAACATAGTCACGAACACCGATCCATCCTTCGGCAACAGGGTACGTTGCGCTTTCAACTGGCACAACAAGACCGACAGCTACTTCGGACGCGATGGTGACTGACCCATCACCTACAGACAGAGTCGCAACCGGTTCGGTTGATTCATTTGTTGTTGTCGTAACTTCGTTTGTAGTTTCTGTCGCTTCTGTCGTTGTGTCAGTCACTTCTTTGGTTGTTTCCTTAGGTTCGTCCTTTCGAGTTTCGGCTGGACCAGAGAACGTCCAGACTAGGAGGCCGCCGATGAGGAGACCAACAATAAATGACACCACTGTTTTCTGACCTTCTTGATGTTCTTCTGCCATATACGAATTGAATGCTGAAATGGTTATAATGAAAAAATTATAGCATAGTGTCACCAAGGGCTATCTTGACAAATGACGCGTTTTAAGCGGTTATGCTTCCACTAACTATCGCGGCTGCTTCTGCTATTAGGGACTCTTGCTTCTTTGTTGTGAGGTGTAAATGACGTAAATAATGTTGATTGGCAAGCATGTCATTGCAGGTAATAATCCCATTTCCGATGAGTATACTTACTTGTGTGGCAGTGAGTCCTTGTAATACGGTGATTGGATAAATTTTCGCTCGTTGAATACGATCGTGGAGATTGTTGTTTCTTGGATAGTCCCAGCTGAGGAGTGTTACCCCAACACAGTTGGCGTATTTTTCGGCAGCGGAAGTAAATTTTGTATTAGTAATTAACCAAAATTCTTTGATTTTACAGATATCTTCGACACAAATCTTGTTATCGCGAAGATCAAGAAGTCGGGCGTAAGAATACATTGCTACCTGGAGATCAGTCTTAATGCCAGGTCGCGCATGAAACTTTGCTTCACCGACAAAGCTGTGTGTTGGCGAAAACGCTGCAATGTCAATTTCGTGTTCTGCGCAATGTCCAGGGATAATGATGCCCGTACGGGTAGTGTAGCCGTCCGCTGCAAAGAGACGAGCCAGAAATAGCTCAAACGGGAACCCGGTTGGTCCAAGATTAAACAAAGCTCGACGTAGGGAGTATCGGGCCGCTGAGGGGAGTTCTCGTTCCCTGAGAAGTGCAAATGCGCGACGATAGATCTCCTGCGTTGTCATTCCGTCGTAGAGTTCTTCAGTGATTGTGGCGACAATCGTATTTACCTCGTCAGGAATAGCGCCGGCACGACGCAGCGATCGTCGTAGCTTTTCAACCTTAAAAAACTCGGCAGTACCATCTGCCTTTTCAACGCGAATGTGCATTACGAAATAATACCACCCCCAAGACACAGAGTGCCGTCATATAATACACATGACTGCCCAAGGACAGCAGGCTCTCCTTGTTCAAGCATCAAGAGGGTACGAAAATCGTGTGAGACAACACTTACTGCCGTCGGTTGTTGTCGATAGCGTGTCTGCATATCGTAACGGGCATTGATACGTGGCGTGGTACGCCACACTGTATTTTCTAGCTTGATCGTCGATTGTAGGGCAGCTGTCGGTTTTGCGGGAGAGACAGTGATTGTATTTGCGTCAATATTTTTACTAACGACGTAGTACGGTTGTCGCGTGGCTTCCTTTTTTGTAATTGTGAAGCCGTGGCGTTGTCCTGGTGTGTATACGAGTGCTCCTTGATGCTCCCCAATTACTATGCCCGCTTCATCAAGTACTGCGCCAGCTTTGAGGTCTGTGTAGTGTCGTAGAAATTCTTTAATATCAATATGTCCGAGAAAACATATACCTTGACTGTCACGCTTGAGAGCGGTTGGGAGTCCTGCGATCGCTGCTTCACGACGGATTGTTTCCTTGAGAGAATCACCTATAGGTAGAAGTGTACGTGATAGTTGCTCGTTGGTGAGTGTCCAGAGGAAATAAGACTGATCCTTGTTAGGGTCAATACCACGATGAAGTGAAGGATGGTCGGTAGTATCGACTCGTCGTGCGTAGTGTCCAGTCGCGATGTAGTCAGCTTTGTGATCGAGAGCAAAATTAAGAAACGCGCCAAATTTGACGTACTTGTTACACATCACATCGGGGTTTGGGGTTCTCCCGGCGGTGTACTCCCGGATAAAGTATGACGCGACATCATCCCGGTAGGCGTCTTCTGCATCACAGGTTAAAAATGGAATATCAAGCGCAGCAGCTACGCGCATTGCATCGAGACGTTCGGTTTCCCAGTCACAGACAAGCCAGTCAGGATGCCAAACTTTGATAAATACACCAACAACATCATATCCCTGCTTCTTGAGTCGAAGAGCCGCGACGGAAGAATCGACGCCTCCAGACATACCGACAAAGACACGTGGGACCACAGAATTTGACATGAATCAAGCCTACACTGAGTTATCTACGAGCGCAAGTAGCGTGCAATATTGCGTTGGTGTCCAGCAAAGTCTTCTGCGTAGTGGAAGGTGCCAGTTTCATCGGTGATGTAGAACAGATACGGAGACTCAAGTGGTGAAAGAACAGCTTGTATCGCCGTGAGTCCCGGGTTACCGATTGGCGTTGGAGGAAGTCCTCGTCTGGTGTAAGTATTGTAGGGATTATCGATTGTAAGATCTTCAGCAGTGAGGTCTTGGAGCGGTTTATCAAGTACATATTCAATCGACGCATCAACCTGAAGTGGCATATTGATTCGGAGACGTTCAAGAAGAATACCAGCGACCATACGCATGCTCTCTTCGGAATTTGCTTCACGCTCGAGAATCGAGGCGAGAATAATGATTTCGTCCATTGAAAGTTGGTGTTCCTGAATCTTCTGTTCATAGGGAGTAATTCGTTCGGTAAATGTATTTCGGAGGATAGCTATGACACTCGTTGCAGTGGCATCACTTGGAAAGAAATAGGTATCAGGAAAAAGTCGTCCCTCAAGTGGTATTGCCTCTTTGAGAAAGAGTGCATCATCAAACTCAGGCAGAGCTTCCTCTAGTTGGTGTGCCCACAACTCACTGCGCTCTCCTTCACGAAGCGTTACCGCAATCGCGTCATGTACCATGAGTTCGCCACTCGTGAGGTACGTAGCTACATCACGGGGAGTGTAGGAGCCATTGAACTCATGTGTGCCGGCTTTCAGTAAGGTTGGATCATGATGAAGGATTGTTTCAAGATAAAAAAGAGTGGCATTTCTGATCACCCCAGCGTCAAGAAGTGTATGAGCAATTATCTTCAATGTATCACCCGGATTCACAATGACCGTAGTTGTTGCATCGAGTGGTGCGGTGACACGTTGATACCATAGTGTGGCCATCCCAACAGTCAAGACTACTAGTCCAAGAGTGAGAGCGATTCGACGATGTGGTGATGACATCACATAAAATTGCTCATGCTGCGATTCCGGTTCCATATGATCGTCTAGATAGATACCGCTCGTCCGGTAGGAAGATTAGCCGGAGCCTCTTTACGGGTAGAGAGAATACGTGGAAGCGTTGGCGTAATGACTGAAGCACCGGGAATATGGTACATCGTGGCGAGTTCTTCTACAGAGAAGACCTTCATCGTGTCTGACTTCCCTTTGATGTCAATAGTGTAACTGCGGGTTTTGCAGTCCTGGAGCTCACGTTTCTTTAGAGCCAATTTTCGCGTTCCTTTGCGGTCGACGAGCCAGTTGTAGTCAAAGTCGGTTCGCCATCGAACCCCTACTCCACCTCGACCGATGACATCATACGCTGAGAATGAACGAATCATCGGTGAAATAAAGTCACCGTTAAATTTTCCCTTTTCGGTGACGTACATCCATCTGATGGCTGTCTCATATGCATACTTACCAACATTTCGTTCAATGGCAGCAATAGTATCTCGTTCTCCAGCAGTGAGCATTGGTGCACGCGGTTGATCTTCGTCTGGATCTAGTCGCTCATCACGCTTCAACATCGCGTCGATATATTTCTTGGCACGAGCCTCCCAGGTAGGGGTCTCGCCGAGATTCCCGTTTTTGAAATTCTTCTTCATGTGAGGTACGCATAGAAATTGTACCCAGATCCGTTCATGCGGCTTGGCGGCCGCGAGCTGTTCGAGCATTGCCGCCATAGGTTCGTACTTCTCCTCCTCTTTAGGGATTTTATCGTGTCCAAAGTCAATATAGGTTTTGATTGGTAGTACATCCTTATCACTTCCATGATCAACTTTCTTCCCCATATGAAATGACATATAGTCATACTTGTCTGGATCCCAGACGATCTCGTCGGTGTAATCGTGTGGCTCTTCAGTCACTTCAATACCAGGGTACTGTGCATAGAGTTGAGCTTCAACAGCATTCTTTGTCTTCTTCTTGGGGACATTAATGTAGAATCTCACTTCCCCGCCGATTGAAACGATGTCGAAACTATACACAAGCGGATACTTACCATCGATCCAGGATTGCATGAGGTTATCGGGAGAGTTGACGTTGTGGATCTGTGCGAACACGTTTTCCATCGCTTCAGGAGACTTAAATACTTGCTGCGGGAGATGGATACGTAGTGTCGTCCTTCCTTGACTCAAGGCGAATTTGAGTCGAATAAAGTATGTCCATTTCTCAAGGGTAAGGTGAAAGAGTGTTATAGGAAGCCAGATTGGGGTAAGTGCTACCATAATGGAAACAACAGGCTCCATGTTGATGTTGAGCTTGGTGAGTACAAAGTAGAACATCCCTAAACCGAGGAAGAAAATGACCGGACCGGCAAAGAGCCCAAAGACAAGTTTGAATACTTCTGTCATTATTCCCTATTCTACTATAAAACCCTCACGCGCGTGCGTGAGGGTTTTATCTTGCGGGGAAAATCTAGAGAGGATCAGCGAGGGTGTAGGCACCATTCGCGAGTCGCTTGAAGAGATTGCCGTCTTGGAGATTAACTACGATGGTGTTGTCCTTCACGTAGCGCTCCTTGCGGACTTTGTCGATGATCTCATCGCGCGTTAGTGGACCTTCTTTGGCGAGAATGTCTCGGAGAACGTCTTTGACCACACCAGCGGTGTAACCCCATTCGGTGAGCGCGTAGAGTCCTCGTCCGACAAGGACAAAGCGCTTATCCTTGATGAGCTCATTGTGTGTTGTAGCAACGTGCGCATCGTGGCCGAATAGCTTATGAATTGCTTCTGCTACTTCTCGGAAGTGCATTGGTGAACCATGTCGCTTAACGGCAAGGTAGGCATAATCTCGCACCCCTTTGACTCGGACATTTGGACTGTCAGCTGGTCCCCAGTCTCCGAGCGGGTTACGAGCAATTTGCTTTGAAATCATTAGCCAGCGCTTCAAGACCTGTTCATCGTAGCGGTCAGCAATATCAATCAGAGCCGTGCGGAATCGGTTGAGAATTTCTTGTTCACTCACGAGTTCATCACGATCAAGACTACGATGGACGGTGACAAGTGCACTCTCGACAGCGTCAGCTACTTTTCGTTCAGTGAACCAGCGATGGTTATAGTGAGGAGTTTCTTTGCCTTTGTAGAAGGCATCACCAACAACGAGGAGGAAGTAGAGATGATTACGAACGACAGGATCAGTCGTCATTTCGTCGAGGAAAACGTGCTCAGCAACCAAGCCACCACCGAGTTGGTCAATGAGCTTTTGCATCTCCATGAAGAGATCGTAGTGCTTCTTGTACTCTTCTGACTTTTGGATTGATTGGATACCGTAATTTTCAATTTGGCGAACACGCTCACGGGTGATGCCGTACGACTGACCAATCGCTTCAAGTGTGAGTGTTTCTCCAGTTGGACCAAGTCCATAGCGCTTTTCAAGAACGTCTTTAGCACGTTCAGGGAGAACTCCGAGGAGCGCTTTGTTAATTTGTTTTGGTTTAAAAGTAATCATAAATGTGGTTACGGTTGCAATTTCCTCAATGCGTGGGGATATTTATAACACGCGATGCAAAAACGGTCAAATCAGTTGATCACAAGGCTAATAATCTTCCCCGGAACGTAGACAAGCTTTTTTGGATCACTATTCGCGATGTACTTGCCAAGTTGTTCGTGCGCACGAAGAAGTGACAGAATTTCCTCCTCCTTTGTGGTGTGCGGTAGCGTCACTGTTCCTCGGAGCTTCCCATTGATCTGAACGCCAATGGTCGCCGAGTCCTCTCGCAGGTGTACGGGATCAGCTACGGGATACTGGCTTGTGTGTATCGACGTTGTGTGCCCGAGAAGGTGCCAGATTTCTTCAGTGAGGTGTGGCGCAAACGGTGCAAGGAGTCTCACAAAGTGCTCATATTCTGCTGTTGTTACGCCAGTTTTTTCTGCTTGATTCACAAAGATCATCATGGCACTGATCGCGGTGTTAAATTTGAATTGGGCAATGTCAGCGGTAACTTTAGCTATGGTCTTGTGGAGGAGTTTTGTAGTATCAGAATGTGCGGTATCAACACACTCGTCAAATAGGCCATAGACTCGCTCAAGGAAACGGCGCACACCAGCAATACCACCGAGGTCAAAGGGGTAGTTCGCACCTTCATACGGACCCATGAAAGCAAGATACATTTTGACAGTATCAGCGCCAACGTTCTTGACTTGCTCGTCAGGGTCGATCACATTCCCCTTTGATTTACTCATCTTGTTGCCGTCTGGGCCAAGAATGAGTCCTCGATTGATGCGTCGTCGATATGGTTCACCATCTGCGACAAGACCGAGGTCGAAAAGAGCTTTCTGCCAAAAGCGAGAGTACAACAAGTGCATCGTCGTGTGTTCAGCGCCGCCAAAATAGATATCAATGGGCATCCATTTTTTCTGATTTTCGAGTGTTGCTAGTTCGGTGGGGTTCTTATTGTCGAGGTAGCGAAGGAAATACCATGATGAGTCAACGAAGGTGTCCATGGTCTCTACCTCAGGAGTCCAGCCGACGCCAAATAGTTCCTCGGTACGCTTCTTCAGAGCGTCACTCTTGGCGAGGGGCGCAACGCCGGTCGGCCTAAAATCAACATCCTCAGGCAGAAGCCAGGGTAAATGCTCTTTGGGTACCGGATGAGCCTTTCCTTCGGGATCGTAGACGATCGGAATCGGGACTCCCCAGTATCGCTGACGGCCAATTGACCAATCGCGAAGGCGGTACGTTGAGGATATCCGTCCACCGACTTTTTTCACAATCGCCTCTTTTGCTTCCTCAGAATCCATCCCGTCGAATTCATTTGAATTTGTGAGATAACCCGCACCTGCATACGGTAGATCAAACATTCCCGTGAATTCCTTCTCCCACTTTTCGGGATTGCTATAGTTAAAAATAACGCGAACAACTGGAACTTTGTATTTTTGTGCAAATGCAAAGTCTCGGTCATCGTGGGCGGGGACAGCCATAATCGCGCCAGTGCCGTAGCTTCCGAGCACATAGTCGGCGATAAAGACTGGGATTTCTTCCCCCGAGGCTGGATTCTTGGCGGTAATTCCTTTGAGTTGCACCCCTGTCTTCTCCTTGGTTGCGTCAAGCCGGTCTTGTTCGTCCTTTTGGCGAGCGGTCGCGATGTATGCCTCAACATCTGTCCAATTGTTGATACGATCCTTATGTGCAATAACGAGTGGGTGCTCAGGCGCAAGCACGAGGAATGTTGCGCCGTAGAGCGTGTCGGGCCTTGTGGTAAAGACAGTCACTGGTTTACCGACTGAGAGCATAAACTCAATCTCCGCGCCCTTCGAGCGTCCGATCCACTGCCGCTGCGCTTCTTTGATATGTTCAGGCCAATCAAGCGCATCAAGGTCATCGATGAGTCGGTCCGCGTAGTTCGTAATGCGGAACATCCACTGCGGCATTTCCCGCTTCTCAATGACGTCCCCCGATCGTTCACACGTACCATTAGCAAGGACCTGCTCATTGGCGATGACCGTATTGCATCCTGGACACCAGTTGACGATCCCCTTGCCGCGGTAGGCTATGTCATGCTTAAAGAATTCAGTGAACATCCATTGTGTCCATTTGTAGTATTCGGGGTCGGTTGAATTTGTTGTTTTGTCCCATGAGAAAGCATTTCCCATACTCTCGAGTTGGGAGCGCATGAAGGCGATATTGTCGTTGGTCCAAGCTTTTGGGTCGAGATTACGTTTGATAGCAGCGTTCTCAGCCGGGAGTCCAAAGGCGTCAAATCCCATTGGGTAGATTACTTGCTTCCCGGTCATACGACGGTAACGGACGTAGATATCGGGGACAGCAAAGGCATACCAGTGACCAATGTGCAGGTTGCCAGACGGATAGGGCCATTCAACAAGTACGTATTCCTTTTCTCGAGAGGTGTCCCGGTCGCCAACGGTATAGAGTCCGGTTGTTGCCCACTTCTCTTGCCATTTCTTCTCAATGGCTGCGCTATCAAATTTCTTATGCATAAAGGATACCCGTTACCTGAATAATGAGATGTTCAGTATGCCATGAATTCTCGGAATGTAAAAAACTATGCGCGTACGTGCGCATAGTTCTTACCCATGACGACATGCATTCCTACCGTACTTCTATCGTTGTTGTGGGAAGTGTCACTGTGCGCTCGAAGCAGTGTTCGCCTGCCCCGTGCATCCAGTTATCGCGATTCTTGATGACAGCAGTTTCGTCAAAGGTTGGTCCCCATGGCATCTCGCGAGGGTCTGTTGCTCCTCTAAAGGTTGCACAGAGTTTGAATCCTGCTGCTGTCGCTTCGTATCGATACGGTGTACGCTCCGTAGTTGCTTGCGGGAGTTCAATCCCTGTTGTGCTAAGCTCACTCAATTCTTGAGGAAGACGCCCCTTTTCTGCGAGGTACGCTTCTATTCGGTACTGAATATTCTGGAGATCAGCTAGTTGTTGACTATCAATTTTTTGTTCGCGTACGTCTGACGGTAGTTCAATCTTGGTAAAACCGACCACTATTGATATAGCGATCAAGATACTGACGACTGTTCCAAAGAGAACTGATTTCTTCTCTTCTCGTACCCAGTACCCTTTTGTATCAAGGAGATAGTAGTACCAAGAAGCTCCGACGATCAAGAAGACCGCGAGAGCCTTCAAGATGAAGCGAATCGTCAGTTCCCCTTCAAGAAATCCCATGATTACTGCGACAAGATCAGCAAGGAGCACAATGCCGCCAATAAGAAGTGATAGGTACATCAACCACTTCAAGAGGCCATGATAAGTTGCCCCAGGTTCTCGACGACGTTCCTTGTTGATGAGTCGCGTGAGGATAATGTAGGTTGGAAAGAATACAATAACCATCGCAATACCGAGTCGCACACTCCCCGCAGCGCTTTCGGCCATGTAGTAGCCTTCGGCAGGATCTGGATAGACAAGGTTAATGATGCCAAAGATAAGAACAAGTACGAAAGAAATTGATACATAAAGACTAATAAGGGATCCTAATTGAAGTACGAAGCCTTTTGCGGTGTTTTGTTCCATATTGTTGAAGTATACTCCTCGTATATTGAAAATGAAATGCCACCCACGTGAGTGGATGGCGAAATGGCCTCTCGTTGGCTTAAAGCCAAGATTGTTCGAGGATTACGGTAATTTGTTGGTATTCTCCCGGAGCAAGCTTGACGGGTGGCATTCGCCGACTGACGAACTCAAGACCTAGATACGTGTCTGGGGCTTCCGACTCGACTTCCATCTCGACTGCACCCCTGGTGGTGGCTCTCAATTGGCAGGGTGTCCTCCTACGCTGCGGCGTCGTGATGATCTCAGTCAGTGACATTGATCCACTGTTGTTCAGTCGTACCAGTTGTGGGTCCTGCAGAGGTGTCACTTCGTTGATTCTGACGGCACCATTTGCGCTGATTTGGTATCGCTCGTGACGTGTTGCCAGAGCCAGCCTGATTCCAACTTCTACTTCAAGGAGACGTTCCTCGGTGCAGGTCTTTGCCCGTTGTAGAGTGAGGTTTAAGTTGAGTTGCCCAGGCGACTCGTTGACTTCCCAGACGACTTTGTATGCCCAGGGGGTAGTTGAAGTTGTTTCTGTATGCAAGAAGTCAAGGAATTTCGCATCTCCAAAACTCACTGGCGTGATAGTGATGTTATTCAGGCCAGGGTTTGCAAGGACGTTCGTAGTTTGGCCAGACTTCGGGTCGACTCTATTGATTCGAAGGATTGGACCCGACTCACGGAGAGGAAGGCCCTTGGATTCGGTCAGGAGATGGACATCCCCTTCGGTCCAGCATTCGATTTGCCCTGTAGGGCCAACTTTGATCATGGAGAACCTCCGTTGTTACAAGATCTTTGATGACTATACCATAAATATTCTATATGTCACTATTTGCGCTATATGACCATTTTGAGAGGGTATATTCTTACCATCACTGGGTACGATTCGTTTAGTGATATACTACTAAGCTATGAAACTAGACGATCTAACAAAAGTCCCAAAGGTGTTCTGTGAAAGTATTAGTATTGGGTACACACCCGAGTATTTCATCATGGCACTTCGCTCTGGAGGTGATGCAACGACCTTTGCCCTTACTCCAAAACACATGAAGCGACTTTTGCAGTACGTAGACCACCAGCTTACAGACTACGAATCAAAGCATGGCGTCATCGACGCAATGTGGAATCCGAACATTCCTAGCCCTTTGCAACCAACGCAGCCTCCGAATCCTTTAAGTTAGCCGATCTTCATGTAGACCGTTAGATCATGAATTCAATGACATCACCGTCGTTGACTACGTACTCTTTGCCCTCAGTTCTGAGTTTGCCGAGTTCTCGTGCCTTGGCGAGTGACCCTGCAGCAACTAGATCTTCAAAACTCACTACTTGCGCGCGTATGAACTTCTTTTCAAAGTCAGTATGTATGGCTGCGGCTGCTTGTGGAGCAGCAGTGTGGTGCGGAATTGTCCAGGCACGTGTTTCTTTTTCTCCTGTTGTGAAGTAGCTCATGAGACCGAGTCGGTGATACGCTGCACGGATCAGTGCATCAACACCACTGTCTTGCGCACCATACTCGCGACGGAATTCAATCTTTTCTTCGTCACCAAGATCCTTCAGTTCGTGCTCCATGCCGGCATCTACAACGACGTATTCAGCGTTCGTTTCTTCAAAAAAGGAAAGCAAATCGTGCCAGCGTTCATCATTTTGTTCATCGAGATTGTACGCGCCCTGCTTTCGATTGCAGACATACAAAAATGGCTTGAGGGTTAGTAAATGAAGCTGAGCGACGAGACGGCGTTCTTCATCGGTCATTGCAAGTGCGTTCGCGAGTTTACCATTATCAAGGTGTGGTTTGAGTCGCTCAAGGAGTGCGTATTCGACGGCGGCGGCCTTATCTCCGCGCTTTACCTCTCGTGAAAGATTATCGAGACGCTTCCCGACAGTTTCTGCGTCAGCCAGTATGAGCTCAAGATTGATAACTTCAATATCGCCACGTGGGTCAACCGAGCCAGCAACATGGTGAATATCACTGTCTTCAAAAATCCGAACCACTTCTGCAATCAGAGTCGTCTCGCGGATGTTAGCCAAAAATTTATTACCGAGCCCTTCCCCACTGGCTGCTCCTGCTACCAAGCCTGCAATATCAACAAACTCTATGACGGCAGGAATGATATTTTGCGAACCTGACAGTGACGCGAGCGTGTCGAGGCGATGGTCTGGAACAGGAACGATACCTACCGCAGGATCGATGGTTGCAAATGGGTAGTTAGCGATGAGAACATCGTTTTTGGTAAGGGCTGAGAACAGAGTCGACTTACCGACATTTGGAAGTCCGACGATACCGACTGAGAGTGACATGCTGGGAGTGTAACAGAAAGTAAGCTTGATTTCAAAGAGCAATTTGCACTGTTCGTAACTTTGAATGAGACAAATCGTTGGTGGTACACTATGTGTATGGAACGACTGCAACGATTGTTACTCCAAAATCAAAGTAATCTTGATCGCCTCCGAGTACGCGATACGTATTGTATGACGATGAGACGGACAACCGTATTTGATTTCCACAAGCAGTATGGCCCGTACGCAGACTATTGGGATCAATGGCTCTCAGAGGTGTCCGAAATATCTGCAGATATCAAGAGTGACATTGCAGCCACTGAACAATTTGTTGATGAATTACGTGAGTTTTGTGTTGCAACGATACCAGAGCGTCGTCGCACAACGGTGTCAAAAAAGCGAATCGCTGAGATGCAGTCTGTAGCAGAAGAAGCCGCTTCGTGTCAACAAGATATGATTCATATTGCAGATCAACGGATCGCGATGCACCGAGAATTTACTGAGAAATTATTACTTGTCGAGGCAATTGATAGTTTGAATGATGAATAGAAACACCCGGACATACTATCCGGGTGTGACCTAGTGTTTGGCGAGAACCGCCAGTCCAAGAGCACTTATTTTATACTTGCACTCGCCTTTTGTGTGGCTCATTCTATCGACACAACTTAGAAGGACAAGTCGTTCGAGATGTCGTGTCACCGTACGGCGAGTAATACCGCCGATGACTACCTGTGCAACACGCGACCGGAATGGGCTCACTGTGGCAAGTTCCAAAACGATGTTGGTTGGTGTTTTCCAGTCGCTTGTATTTGCCAGAGTTCTAAGAACGCGAGTCTCCCAGGGTAGAAGGTGGACCATGGTTTCCTCTACAGAAGTGGTACACTAGAAGAACATGAGCGGCTCATACTCACAAAATGTGAGTTGTTCCGGAGCTAGGCCTAGTGTAGCAGAAAATGCCGATTTTGCGGCATTACGACCACCAAGCTCATCGACCAGGCCCACTTCTTTTGCTCGAACACCTGGCATCGTTGCGCCGTCTGCTAGTTTTCGAACATCCTCTTCGCTCATATTACGGTAGTAGGCAATGCTCTTGATAAATTCGGTGAGTATCACCTCAAGATCGGCTTCAAACTTTACTCGCTCTGCTTCGGTTAATGCCTTGTCCGGGTTGCCAGCATCTTTAAATTCCCCCGTAGAAAGTTGCACAAAGGTAATTCCTTCTTCTTCATTTTTCTTGGATTGTTCCGTGTACGACATTGTAACGCCGATGCTTCCGACATCAGACATGGGTGAGGCGATGACGCGATTTGCTCCAGCAGCAGCCAGATATCCTCCTGAAGCGCCAATGTCGCCAATGATACTAATGCTTGGCAGCGTACTCTCATGAATAATAGTAGCAATACTCTCGCTTGCAACTGGTGCGCCACCTGGTGAGTTTACCTCGACGAGTAGGCCAAGGATGTTTGGATCCTGTTCAGCGGTAGTAACAAAGTCACGCACAAAACCAGGTGTGGTGATGAGAGGATATTCATTGTAATCAGCAAATGGAAGAATCACACCTTCGACTGGAAGAACGGCGATATTACATTGCCCATCACTCACTTGATCGAATCGGTAGTAGCTGTCAATAAAGGCCACGACAAATATGATTGCAATAACGGTAACGGTTGTTTTGAAAATGACGCTGGCTGCTTCGCGTCGAAATGTACGGTAGAACATACCTAGATAGTATCACAGTGCACGAACGGGTGTGTACTAGAGTTGCTCGAATGGGTAAGATACAATGTATTCATGTCCAAAAAGCCAGCGCACCGGTCAATCTCGCTTGCTCCCGTCTTCTTTGTTGGAACTGGTGTTTTTTGTGTACTTATCTTGTCACTTGCTCTCTATAGTGTGTATGCATCACATCACTATGTCCCGATCGTCAATGCACCACAGGATGTTCAAATCGTGCGTGGATTCCCGATTGGGGTGCAACCGAACCAAAAGCAAATTACTGAAGACCCGGAGTTTGAATACAACCTTAATCAATATCTCACTGGCGAAGTGCGTGATTTACGACGGGAGCGCTTTTTTACCCGTTTACTTTCTCGGCTTTCGGAGTTTACATTGTATCAGCAATTTGCCACCCCACGAGCACGTACCTTGGTTGTGTATCCAGGGCAGCGCAAAGAAGAAATAGCTGAAAACATCCAAGTCATTCTTTCATGGAGCGAAGTCGAGACAGCATCGTTCCTACAGTTAGTCGAACAAGCAGAACCGCTGCTTAGGGAAGGAAAATTCTATCCAGGACGTTATATCGTTGACATAGATGCTACCCCTGAACAAGTTGCTGCCCACGTGCTTGGTGCCTTTCGGTCATCCGTACTTGACCGGTACACAAGCGATGTGTCCGACAGGGTATCCTTGAAGGATGCACTGATCATTGCTTCATTACTTGAGCGTGAAGCGTATGATTTTACCGATATGCGCATCATCGCTGGTATCATATGGAATCGACTATTTACTAATATGCCATTACAGCTTGACGCAAGCTTGCAATATGCCAGAGCGAACAGTGCGAGTGCGTCATGGTGGCCGAAGGTCATCCCTGAAGATAAATTTGTTGATTCTCCATTTAATACCTACCAGTCAACGGGACTCCCACCATCGCCAATTGCCAATCCGTCAGTCGCGGCAATTATCGCCGCGCTGAATCCTAAAGATACAGAGTGCCTCTTCTACTTTCATACTGACGACGGTTCGTTCTATTGCACGCCGACCTATGAGGAGCATGTTGCTCTCCTTACAAAGCATTTTGGCCAGGGACGCTAGGGTACATTTTTATACAAAAACAAAGAGGCTCCGGAGAGCCTCTTCAATAGCGGGTCTTGAAGTGAGGGCCTGTCTGCGCGCAGACGACCTGGGCAGCGCAGACCTCACGTAGGCGACCTTCCTCGTTTCGGAATGAGGAAGCTGTAGTGACGATGCGACCACTACTTCCTGCAGGGCAGCGAGCGAGGCCATTCTCGACACGCCACGCCGCAAGGCGACATGCAGTACCCGGAGCAAGACCCGTTGTCTTGACCTCTGTCCAGGCGGATTGCATGCCAAAGATATCGGTCACAGTACCACATCCGCTCAACACAAGTGTCGTGGCGAACATCACGATGGTTAGAAGCTTGTTCACTTCTTCTTGTCCTTTGTGGGAACCGAACCGTTGGTCGGAGCACAGTTTGACTGCTTACCAGCCCGCACCTCGATCGCCGTCGATCCCTCGACAACAGTGTAGCTGCTGTAGCCCTCGTAACGGGGACGCGGGCCACGG
>JACCDR012012477.1_pt1 | contig 57825 bp, 46 predicted proteins | sample 7446431 | NCBI WGS metagenome assembly JACCDR01 (sample SAMN15323443, study PRJNA562643) | freshwater metagenome | isolation source: river surface water | place: USA:Blue River Watershed | collected 2017-08-17 | reverse complement strand
GTGATAAAGTTTAATTTTTCAAATTATTGATTATCAGTCAATTGCAATATTTATCAATTTGTAATCATTTAAATATCAATCAATTACAAATTCTTGATTTGTGAAAATATCGCCCGAAAGGGAATAAATTGCGAAGCGACAAAAACTCAATTAACCATAAAGACATTAGAATGACCGTTATCAAATTAATTGACGACTTACACGGATTAGACAAATTAGAGGTCAGCCCGACACAGAAAATAATATTTGAATAATGCACTGGGGCATAACACGGGTTCTGCGTTAGACGGGGTGACGTGCAAACTTGACGCTTTTCCCGAACGCAAAGCCCCAAACCATTAGCTGCAACTTTATGAAGACGACAAAGCTACAGAACATAGTTTCAAAGTCTTACCAAGTATTTAAAAAGTACAAGGCAACACTACCACTTGATGCTTGTACAGCATGTTGTTTGACCGAAAATCAAGAAAAAGAACTAGTGTACTTGTCGGTTCACGACATTCCTTTTAACTTACTCTACGATTATAACACAGCGGCAAAGACAAAGAAGCCAAGCATCCAAGAATTCAAGCACTTCCTTCCCCGATTTCTTGAACTCACCGCTGAATTCAAATTTCTACACCATTCCGCTGAACTCGTCTTATCTCGATTTCATTACTATGAAAAAGGAGATTGGACTGATGAGGAGAAAGAACTGTTGCAGGTCTTTGGCGAGGAATACTTTTCTAAATGTTTGACAATTTATCCCCTGCCAGAACTAGAGAGTATTGACTCAATATTGATAATGCTTTGGGAGACAAAAATTGATTTTAAACCACTTTTGACCAATTGGGCCAATCTTCAGACACAAGAAAGTATATTGCATTTTAACGACCTTGTACTTAGGGGTTTTAGGAGTGATAGACAGGATGAGTTTGCGAACTGCTTTGGCAGTCAGGACTTGAGTAAAGTAATGGTTGACTGGCTAAGTCTGAAAACGACAAAACAGGCCTTTGCAGAGAAGATTGAAAAAATGATTCTAGAGCCACCAGTAGACATCGAACAAATGACATTGGACGAACTAAGTTGGACTTATGAGAAAGTTAGAGTGTAAATGTATGCCCTTTAAATTTTGGTTAATTGTTTTTAAAGGTAAATTTAAACTGCTCATACACTCACGTTAGTAGCAACTGTAACAAAACACACGACAAAGACTAAACTGAATGGAGAAATACGAGTTAGAAAAAAGCATATGGACAGAAACCGACTTTGAGAAAATGGGTTGGCACGACAGTAATATCTACAAAATTGGTTTAACAGAAGACCTTGAATTTGACATTGACTATATTTTGCAATGGAACAAACCTGACTTGGACGGACTTCCATTTACCTTTTGGGTTGCACCATCAACATTGGTATTCAAACAAATTAAACATTTGAAATTTGAATTGGACATGGCTTTCAATGACACTTTCGAAATAGAAGACATAGAAAAAAGCGAAAGTGACAATGGCACAATTTGGACAATCATAACAAGACAAGGCGACATAGAATTTATAAGCGAAGGTTACACTCAATATATAAGACAAGAACCTACATTTCAATTTGGACAAACAATTTCTTATGCTGAACGATATGGTTGGACTCTTGAAAAAACCACAAAACAAGAAAATCCAAACCTAACAAGAGAAGATATTATTAGTAAGAAAAAACAAGATTTAGAACATTACGAAACCGCTAAAAAACGACACTTAAAAAGAAAAGAATATGAAGACCTTAAACAATCACGAGAGAAAAACGAAATTCCACTTAAAGACTATTTGACGAAGAAAAAAGAAATAAAAGAAATGTTAGACTATTACGATTATTGGTTAAAAGAAACAAGATTTGAAAATTATTAAAACGGCAGACAGAAGAACACCAGCCACCAAAAAGGGTTTGAACGTAAGGCAGGCTGAAGTGCAAAATAGAACATTTGTGCTTCTAAAAACCGTTAATAGCAACTGTAACGAACAATGAAAATAATTCAAGACATAATTTGTCAAGTGTACGCTGGACAAAAATCAAGAAAAACTATTGACTTGGTTTTGTATACTTTTATTCCTGAATACGAAAAATTAAATTTAGACTATGCTTCTCGACTAGACGATGAAAGTTACATATTTAAAACAGAAGACGAAATGATAAATTATTTCGTAGAAAATACTGGACTAACTCAGACTTTCTATTGGAATAAAAAGAACAACAACCCAGATAGAATTATGGTTGGAGCAATAATTACTGAAGACGACAAACTGATAATGAGCCTGACTATTGACGGTAATGAAGAAACGAAAAATAAATATTTTGCAAAGCTCAAAAGTATTTTGAATTCTGACATTGGAGTCATTTCCTACATTAATCCAGTAGACTATGCAAATGGGCACGACTTTATTTCAAAATATGGACAGAACAGCAGCACCTACCCAAAATTGGCGGTTTAGTGGTTAAATCAAGCTTTGTGATTCTATCAAAGTTTCTGCTTGGTTGACGGTGAAGTTTTCAAAAACTGCCACCTTCGGGTAGCTGACAACCATTAGTGGTAAGTGCATAACGACAAACCGCACAGCAAGAAATAACACTAAAAAATAGCATAATATAAAATATGGGAATGATTGCGGAATATTTAATGGTTGACGAAGAGACATTAAATTCTCTTATGGAATTAAATAACGAGGACTTGACTAACAAACTTTTCGAAATAGAAGAAAGTGAAAAGTTTGAACGAATAGACATTGATAAAGTTTGGGACGCACTTCATTGCTTTTTGACAGGCGTTTGTGCATCTGAACCTATTGAGGGTAACAAATTAAGCGAAGCTATTGTAGGTATTCACAACTTTAATATTGATGATGAAGACGCTGGCTTTATTACTTGTACAGAAAATGAAGAATTGATAGAAATTATAGATGCAATTGAAAAAATTGAGTTTGATAAACTTGTAAGTAATTTTGATCCAAAGGTGTTGAAAAAAAATAAAGTATATCCAAAAGGAATTGAGCAGGACAGTAAAGAACAATTAATTAGAGAATTCAAAGAAGCATTAACGAAAATTCTGGAATTCTATAAAAAAGCTGTCGCAACAAAACATCACGTTATTGTGAGTATACTTTAAATGGCACACAAACAATACCTACCATTAACAAGGGTTTTGCCTCAGGCGGGCTGAAGTGCAAAATTCAACAGCAGTCTTTTAATTAGACTTACTTCTATTTGATAATCAAATAAATAACACTTATACTGTATTTTATTTCTATGAGCAAACTATTTTAAGCAATAATTGGAGCAAACTCATACAGTATAAATAATTTCATTTTTAATAAACAACTGATTATCAAGTAAAAACAAATGGTAAATAATTTAGAAATAAGACAATCAAAAGAACTAAACAAACAAGCTAAAAGGCAAATACTTGACTTATGGAATAACGAATACCCTGAAAAGCTTACTTACAATAGCTTTACAGAGTTTGACAATTACTTATTCAACCTATCAAATCTGACTCATTATTTATTGACCAATAAAGAGCACTTAATTTTGGGTTGGGCTTTGACATTTGAAAGGGAAAATGAAAAATGGTTTGCGATTATTTTATCTGAAAGAATAAAAGGAAAAGGTTTAGGACGAAAAATGCTTAATGAACTAAAAAAAGAAGAACAAGTTTTGAATGGTTGGGTAATTGACCACAACAATGACAAGAAAAAAAACGGACATCAATATATTTCTCCATTGAAATTTTATGAAAAGTGTGATTTTAAAATTCTTGCTGAGGAAAGACTTGAACTTGATAAAATTTCCGCAGTAAAAATAAGATGGACGAACTAAAAGCAATAAGGCCAGCCACTAACAGCCGTTTTGCCAAAGTGAGGGTTTCATGCTTCTATGAAAGTGAAGTTCCAAATCCTAGTTTTGTGCATCTAATGAAATTTAGTGCTAAAAATCCCCGCCTTCGCAAAGCAGCAAACCATTGGTGGTAATGCGATCAGGTTGATTGCATTTAAAAGTACAATTTCGTAACTTTTCGTCTTTGAAAAATATAATTTTTGATTTCATCTTGCTCGCATTTGATATTCACCTTCATCGGCAAGCCAATTTTAGAACCGATTCAACAGCTTTTTCCCATATATAACTGCCAGTGACCGATGCCAACTTGCTTTTTATAGACCCAAAATTATCTTTTTCCAAGCAATTTTATTGTACTTTTTTATGCGATGAACAACAATGCTTAAAACAAAAAAATTACATATCAGAGAACTGACAAATGCTGACATTGATAATGTTCATGAACTTCACTCATTACCTGAAACAGACGAATTCAACACATTAGGAATTCCAGAAAATATACAAACGACAGAAAAAATATTGACAGAATGGCTAAATCTACAAAAACAAGAACCAAGAAATTCTTATATTTTTTGCCTAGATAAAAATGACGACAATAAATTTATTGGACTTATTGCTATCAATTTAGGAAAATCAAATTATAAAACGGCAGAAGTTTGGTTTAAAATTCATAGAGACCATTGGAGAAAAGGGTATACAACAGAAGCCTTAAAAAAAATTTTGGACTTTGGATTTAACAACCTAAAACTACATCGAATTGAAGCAGGTTGTGCAGTTGAGAATATTGCATCAAGCAAAACTCTTGAAAAAGCAGGATTTATAAGAGAAGGAATAAAGCGAAAGAAGTTGCCTATTCGAGGAGAATGGAAAGACATCTATTTTTATGGAATATTAGATGAAGATTTTAATAAAATAACCTAAATGATGGACAAAAGCATTACCACCAACATCGGTTTGTCAATATGGCGGCTGAAGTGCTTCTATTGAACTTTTTTGCTGAAAATCCGCCACATCGCCAATCCCAAAAATGTACCTGCAATGCTAGACGACTACACAATCAAGACAATATTCAAAGTCCTTAGTGGACTGTCCACCAATTGACTTAGGATGGAATCTGACAAAATTTCAAAGTATTGTGCTTCATTTAAATTCTTGACTATGGGCAATCAACCGAATAATTCTAACTTTGCTGAACAACTTTAAATCAATATAATATGAACAGAATATTAGTTTTAATAACTCTATCAGATAGCGGAATTGACACAATAAAATCAAATCCTGAATTACCAAAAAAGGAAATGGAATTCGTAAATCAATGGAAACAAGAAAATATTTTGGAAAGCTTTTTTATATCAGTGACCAAAAAAGGTGCTGTTTTAATATTTCAGAATGTTGATGAAGCAAGGACAAAGGAACTTATAGAAATCTTGCCTTACTTTCCATATATGGCAAAAATTGAATATCACAATTTGAACAAACAGTTTTAAACCAAATAGTCTCTTTCAAAATGATAAACTTGTAGGAATTTCAAGTGGATGGACTACCATAAGGCTTTATTCAGGGAAACAATTAGAAGTAGACAATGTAATTATCGATAAGACACTCCAATCGAAAGGTATTGGCAAGCATTTTTTTGAATTTATTGAAAATTGGGCAAAGCAAAATGGATACAAAACAATAGAGTTAAATACATATGTTCAAAATTCTAAATCGCATAAATTCTACTTCAACTTAGGATACTCAATACTAGGCTTTCACTTTTGGAAACATCTTTAAAATGGAACTACGAAAATTTTCTTTAGAATTTATAGACGAATTTACGGCTATTAAGAACAACCCTAATATTCTTAATAATGGCTACGACAAAACACCTAATCCGTATACCATAAAAGATGCGGAATTATTTTTTAAGCAGCAGATAGATGAAGAAATTCCGAAACGATTTTTAATATTCTTCGACAATAAGTTAGCAGGAGAAATAGGAATTACTATAAAAGACGATGTTTTTCGTTTGAATGCAGAAATTGGTTATTTCATTGCCGAAAGTTTTTGGGGTAAAGGCTTGGCTACAAGAGCCATTGGACAAATGACGGATTATGCTTTCATAAATTTCAACATTGTCAGAATAGTGGCAGGTGTTTTTGATTTTAATAAATCTTCTATGAAAGCATTAGAAAAAAATGGTTACTATTTAGAATGTATAAGAAAAAAATCGGTTATCAAAAATGATAAAATCATTGATGATTATATTTGGGTAAAACTGAAAGAAGAATGATCAATGCAATATTGAAAGTAGAAAGAGTAACTACTTAAGACTTACGCAACCTACTCTACTTCAAGCCCTGAAGGAGCCACATCCATCAGCACAGGGTAAAGCCCTGTGTATGTTGCGTAAGTCCTACTATCGATTTTTGTACTTCAATTTCCCACCCGAACGCAAAGCCAGAAACCGTTCGCAGATATTTAAAAAGCAATACACAACATTATGACACCAAACATTTTTTTCACTTCCGATCATCATTTTGGACATGCTAACATTATAAAATTCTGCGATAGACCTTTTGAAACAATCGCAGAAATGAATGAAGAATTAATTAAACGATGGAATGAAAAAGTGCAACCAAACGATGAGGTATATCATCTAGGAGATTTTGCATTAACAACAAATGAAGAATTTAAAGAAATCGCCGACCAGTTGAATGGAACAATTTACTTAATTGCTGGAAATCATGAAGGTACAGCATTAAATAACCGAAAGAGATTTAAATGGATTAAAGACTATCACGAGCTAAAAGTAAAAGATGACGACTGCAAAAATGGAGTTCAAAGAATAATACTATTTCATTATGCGATGAGAGTTTGGCGGGGTGATTACAGGGGTTCATGGCATCTATACGGACATTCTCACAATAATTTACCTGACAAAGAAGATTCGTTATCTTTTGATGTAGGAGTTGATTGCCACAATTTTTATCCTTTATCTTATGATGAAGTGAAATCAATTATAAAAAAGAAAAATTGGAGTCCACCATTTAACAACATTGAAATATAAAAACATAGTGCTACGTATCAAGTTTAGTGGTGGCAAACAGTTCCGTGTACACTCTCTAGGACTGACATAAAAACGGCTGGTAATAGGCGTTTAGCAGATACATGAAGCCTTGTACTTCGTATCAAGTTCAGTGCTGGTTGAAGTTTTATGCTTCAAAATCTGCGTCTTCGCCAAGCACCAAAATGTTGTGTATCAGCTTAATCAAACTAAAAAATGGGCTGTGATTCAAAATGTATGATGAGTAAAAAAGCTTCCTTTCTGTTTGAACGCCTTTTTTTGTCCTCCCGCAGGGATCTTCGCGCAAATACAGCGGCCGTCGTCTGTGCGCGAAGATCCCTGCGGGAGGACAAAAAAATAATTACACACATAAACCACTGATAATCAGACCACAAATCCATCATACATCTTGAATCACAACCAAATTTTTAAAAAACATTAAACAAAATTTGAAATATGAAAAGAATATTTTGTCTGACAGGACTTTTTTTGACAATTTACAGTTTTTCTTTTGGGCAGACTAAAATAATTAAGGCAAATTCAAAAATGGTTTCCATTCGTGACGGTGAGAATTTCAACAAAAATGCTTGGACAATTTCACCTGAAATAAAGCCTGACATTTATACAACTTCTTCAAAAGGTAAGTACGTAACTTTTTACACTGACCTTGACTCGTTGACTGTAAAAATTACACCGACAACTAAATTAGATTTTATTATTTTACTTCATGACACTATAAAAGCAGTAACACAGATTAAGTATGTTCCAAGTTATCTTGACAAATTAAAGCAAGCAGAAAAATACAGTTTCAATGATAACAGACAAATTCCAAAATTTGAATATCAAGACAAGGATGACCCAAACCTTGTAACTTTAAAAACAGAGTTAAAGTTAGACTCAATTGCAGGGACAGGAAGCGAAGAATTGAAAATCCTTAACTTACTTCATTGGATTCATAACCTAATTCCGCACGATGGGAATCACGAAAATCCTACAGTTAAAAATGCAATGAGCATGATTAGAGAATGTAAGAGAGAAGCAAGAGGGTTAAATTGTAGAGGTTTAGCAACAGTCCTGAATGAATGTTACTTGTCGTTAGGTATAAAATCTAGGTTTGTTACTTGTATGCCAAAAGATACTCTTTTTGACGATTGCCACGTAATAAATATGGTTTATTTAGAAAGTAAGAAAAAATGGATATGGATAGACCCAACAAATAACGCTTATGTAATGAGCGAAAAAGGAGAACTGTTAAGTATTCAAGAAGTTAGAGAAAGATTGGTCACAGACAAACCTTTAATACTTAACCCTGATGCAAATTGGAATAATAAATCAACTGCCACCAAAGAGGATTACTTGTATAAGTATATGGCAAAAAATTTATATCGCATTGAATGTCCTTTAAAAAGTGAATACAATTTTGAAACCTGGGAAAACGGCAAACAAGTAACTTACGTGGAGTTATTGCCATTAGACGCATATCAACAAAAACCAGACAAAACAGTATACAAAAACAAAAAGACAGAAACAACTTTTACAAATTATAAAACAAACAATCCAAAAATATTTTGGCAGATACCATAAAAAGTACAAACGCACAAGATCGGTTTGACAATATGACGGCTGAATTGCCTCTATGAAACCTTGCAAGGTTTCATAGAGGCAATTCAATTGAGCTTTTGTGCTAAAAATCCGCTACATCACCAATATGTAAACCATTAGTAGTAATCGTAACCCGACACACTCACACAATAATGGACGGACAAAAATTGACTTTTAACATTCGCCGACAACTGACTCTGTTCGTAGAGCCAAAAGACGCTGAAATTATTGAACAAGTAAGGCAAAAATTTAACCCAAGACAATTTGAAATAATAAAGGCTCATGTTACTTTATGCAGAGAAGACGAAATTGAAAATCTTGAAAAAGTAAAATCAAACATACTTTCTTTGACACCGATTGACATTAATATTGAGTTTAAAAAAATAAAAAGGTTTGACAATGGGAAAGGACTTTTTCTTTCTGCAACTAACGATAATGATGCGTTTAATAATCTCCGAAGACAAGTTTTAAATGGGCTTATTGAAAATCCAAGACAACAAGAAGCACATATAACTTTAATGCACCCAAGAAACTCAACTTGCACATACACTATTTTTAAACAAGTAGAAACCCTAAATTTACCAACAAAATTAAACTTCAAAACAATTAGCATCATTGAACAAAAGGATGGTGGACCATGGAAAATTTTGCAAGAATTTAATTTGTCAGACAGAACACAAGACTAAAAGCGTCTTGGCAATAGTGGAGGCTGACAGTTACACGCTCAACATTTTTATTAGCTTCGCTGAACTTCGTTTCTATTGGGCATTTGTGCAAATGTTGGACTGACGTTTTTCAAGACCTACTGTTTCAATTAATCTCTCTCAAAAGCCTGCTCTTTAACAAACTTTAACACTCGGTTCAGCAATTCTAGCTTCTGTCTAGGCGTTGTAAGGTTACCTATTGTTTGTATTTTCATTAACCTCTTGTAAAACTTTTACGTATATGCTCGTAACTCTGCCATTGGTAGCATCCCAGAGAGTCAAAGGTCTCCTTTTTTTATTGTGCCTGGTGGGACTTGGCATTTGCACAAGTTCATTTTACGGAAAAAATCCGTTTTCATCTACCCTACCCCCATTTAATGAATCGTCCATTCAAACCCCCATTTCTATGACAGAATCTACTCCTTTACAATGGAAAGTATTAGCAGACAACCTGTATTTTTTAAAAGACCGAAAAGAACTGTATCTGTACCTCGACCTGAAAGCTTACAAAGCTCCTAAAAAATCTGAACGTACGCCACTCAATATTTCATTGGTATTGGACAGAAGCGGCTCGATGAACGGTGACAAAATAAAATATGCCCGTGAAGCCTGCAAATTTGTAGCCGATAACCTCGAAGCCTCTGACAATCTTTCAGTCGTTATTTATGACGACAAAGTAGATGTGCTCAGTGCCTCAGCTCCAGTACGAGACAAAGCGGCTGTGAAAAGACTCATTGACGGAGTGCAGGACAGAGGTTCTACCAACCTGAGTGGCGGTATGCTGGAGGGCTTTGCCCAAGTCAAGAAAACCTATCAGAAAAACTATGTCAACCGAGTCTTACTACTTTCGGATGGGCTTGCCAATCAAGGTATTACAGATGAGAAAGTGTTGCAGCAACTAGCTCAGCAGAAAAACAACGAAGACCACATGACACTGTCGGCCTTTGGTGTAGGAGCTGACTTCAATGAGGTACTCATGACCAATCTGGCCGAGTATGGCAGTGGCAATTATTACTTTATTGACTCGCCTGATAAGATTCCGTCCATCTTTGCCAAAGAGTTGCAGGGACTACTATCTGTAGTAGCTCAAAATACGACGCTGAAAATCAAGTTTCCTTCCCACCACCTGTCTGTGAACCGAATATTTGGCCACCAAGGACAAGTGAAAGGTGACGAGCTGGTATTTGACCTGAAAGATGTATTTTCGGAAGAACAAAAATCCGTGCTAATTAAATTTTCGATCCATCCAACAGCTGCGGAAGAGTTTGCCTTTGAAAGTACCCTTACCTATGACGATGCAGCGACGTTTAAGCGGATCGAAGCCGTGGAGAAAACCAAAGTAATGCTCACCTCAGATAAGGCACAGTTTGACCAGTCTTTTAATAAAGAAGTTTTGCAGAACATTGTACTGTTTGAAAACAATGCCCGTCTGGAAGATGCCATGGTAGAGGTAGACCACGGCAATTTTGACAAGGCAAAAACCCTTATTCTGGAGATACGTACAGAAATGGAAGTCCAGATGCGTACACTTCCTGGCAATACTGACCTGTCTCGCCAATACAATGCGGTAAAAGAGTATGAAAAACAGGTGGAAAATGCCAAAAACATGACCACAGAGGAGTTGAAATATAGCCAGAAAGCTAGGCGAAGTTCAAATTACGATATCCGCAAGAAAAAATAAGTCTATACAAAAAAAGGGAAGTTCAGAACTTCCCTTTTTTATTTAATTGGCTTTTTCTACTTTATACACAAAATACTTGGTATCGCCACGCCAAGGTAGCTTATAAAATTTCTCTTTATAATGAAGCTTTACCCGATGACCGTTCAGGTTGGCTTCTTCCAAAGCTGTGATTACCTCTTTGTCGCCACTGTCTACTGAAAAGTCCCACAGAGAAGAGGCTGGGCTACCACTTTCACTGGTCAAACCACCCAGATTGAGTTGTCCTTCAACGGTTTTAAAAATCATTCCTCTATTAGTCAACTTGACAATCGTACCCGCACGACTGCCATCACTGTAACTACCAAAAAGAAAATAAACCAGTACTAGCACGATAATCAAGCCAATACCTATACCAAGCCATTTAAATGCTTTCATGTCAGGGAAGATTGAAATAAAAAAAATTGTTCCAAGAATACAAAAAACGATTTTGCTTTACAAGTAACTATTTAAGTAGTATCACTGTTTTGAGCTATTTTTCTCTGTTTGTATCTGCTACACTTCATGGCATTTGTTATTTTATTTGGAACGAATGGCATCCACTGGATTCATACGAGCCGCCATAAAGGCAGGAATAATCCCTGCAATCATCCCAATACCCACAGAAACCACCAGACCCATAATCAGATTATTCACTCCCAACACCATCTCCAGTGAACCCAGCGGCACAAAGGTAAGCAGATATACCAGAAGCATGCCTGCCAGTCCACCCAGAATACTTAAGAAAATAGCTTCAAATAAAAACTGATACAGGATAAAGGCATTTTTAGCTCCTAATGCTTTCTGAATACCAATAATATTGGTTCGTTCACGCACCGACACAAACATAATATTGGCAATTCCAAACCCTCCTACCAATAAAGAAAAGCCACTGATCACGATACCTCCTAGATATAACGCAGCAAAAATACCATCTACTGCAGAAGCGACCTGTTCGGTACGATTCACAGAAAAAGAGTCTTCTTCACTGGGTTTCAGGCTACGCTGCCCACGCATCAGACCTGTAATCTCAGCTTCCAGTTCTTCCAGTCCCGGATCGGTTTCTTTGCCTTTTACACAAATGGTTGGATCTGAAAATCGGGTATGGTAGAGTTTATCAAATGTTCCGTATGGGATAAAACAGGCTACGTCAAAGTTGGGTCCACCCAGCACAGATTCTCCCTGCTTTTTCATAGTACCTATCACCATAAAGTTCAGGCCGTTCATCTTGAATGTTTTGCCTATCGGATCTACTGCTCCCGGAAATAAAGCCTCAATAATATCAGTTCCTATGACAGCCACTTGCCGAGCCGCATCAGATTCCATCTGATTAAAAAACCGACCTTCACCCAAGGGAACCTCTACGACATTCTGATAGCTGTCTGTAACACCCAGTACTGTTATATCGCCAATGCTGTTACTGCTGTTTTTCAGCGTAGCCCTACCTTGCTGATCAAACATGGCGATGGCTTCTGCCATTGTGAGGCGTTTGGACAGAAATTCATACTCTTGGTAATTAGCAGATGGACGGTTCATGTACTTCCACCACGGAAAGTTATTACTGAATACAAACGGCCACTTTTGTACATACATGGTACGGTCTCCAAGAAAAGAGAGTCCCTCTTTGACGTTTTTTTTCAGCGAGTCTACCAGTACAAATACAGAAATAATGGCAAAAATCCCGATGGTAACACCCAATAGCGACAACAAGGTACGTAATACATTGGATTTCAGGGCTTGCCAGGCAAATCCAAAACTTTCAAACATTAACAGAATATAAATTCCCATAATACCAAAGAATATAAAAATGTCTCTCTACACTGCTACCAAAGGTACTAATATTCGGGGTTTTGTAGGCAAAAGCAATTTTTTTTTGATAAGCGGCAAAATCCGTTGTTTACTATTTTCCTATTTGGTTTACTAAATCTACATAAAAGTCATATAACTGTTTGTGTATAATCTGGAGCAATACCATTACAGTCTTTTACCCATCAGACAAGTAAAATTGTACAATTTGTATAGTGTTCAGAACTTGATACTTTATCTAAGGTACTAATTTTGAGATTATTATGTATGTTTGCTTTCTCAAAATTATCAATCAATCTTAGTTAAAATTTTCTACACATCCTTAAATGTAATCTGAACATGAAAAAAATTATTTTACTTTTTCTTCTGAGTATGGCTGTGTTAAGCTGTCAGGAAATGACAGATCAATCTGGTTCAGCAGCTTCGCCTACCTTTTTCTATGGAAACAACGGCGTTGTATTTCCTGGAGATGGAATTCTCAAACCTGAGTTTAAAGGAGTAGACGGCAAAGGAACCTTTTCTATTTATCCTGCAGAGGGTCTTCCACTCAATGAAGAAACCGGAGAGATCACACTCACAGAAAAAACCCCTGCATATCGGTATCTGATTAGGTTTGTGTCAGCTGATGGAAAATATATGCTACAAACAATGGTTTCTGTGGCAGGCGTACGGTATCCGGCTCGTTTTTATGACATTAGTATAGCAGAAGATACCATGTGTAGGCCTATTTGGGATACTGTCCACAGGCAAAGCATTAAGCCCAATGATTTCAAAATAGACGGAGCAGAATTAGAAATATATACGCCTGATACAAAAGAAAAGCAAGGGTACAAAGCATTTGTACCTACAAATACAGAAGGTATTGTAGCAGCTATCAAAAAAAATGCAATAAATCCAGAGAACGGCGACCTGAATTTGAACGCAATGGTATCTAATGTCTATGGTGTTCATTCGAATGTGGGAGGTAAAGTAAAGCTGTCCATCAGCTATCTGCTCAATGGCAAACCTACCTATACTACGTATGTGATCTACCGAGAAAATATCAAAAACCCAGCCTATCGTAAAATGCTACGCGACTGGCTGAATATGGATATGGTATTGATCTCTAAACAAAAAGAATTGATGGAGGAAAAGAAAGTAGGTCCAATACGGGTACACCAACGTTGGGGAAATTCTTTAGGAAGTGTGCCTTCATACTCCAATAGTGTTTTCAGATTTACAAGTGCCCTGCAAAGCTTTCCACCACCAGAATCCCGGGCTATAGTAGAAGGAGAAGATGATGAGTAAAAGAAAGAATAGAGTCTCTCTATCATACAAATTGAGAGAGACTCTACTCTATTATAATACACAAACTATTTGATACTGACCCTATGAGATACATTCGTACAATGAAATATTATTTCATTATATATATTGCCCTCATAGCATGTATCTCAAGTACAGGTGTATATGCACAATCAGAGACTATTAACTATGCCAATAGTTTGTATATACAGGCATTTAATGAAATGCAAAGAATATTTACAGTTGGTGGGGATTATACAAATGCCCGAATCAAGTTACAAACTGCGCAAACCATCTATCAAAAAAATGGCATTACAGATCAGCGACTAGCCAAAGTAGTTTTTCGGCTGGCTATTTTATACGATGCAGAAGCGAATCTTACCCAAGCTTTAACTCACTACCTGTCTGCCAATGTGCTTAAAAAACAAAATCAGATGGTTTATGATAAAGACTTTGCCTATATCTCTGTTCTTACTGGCAATATATACAACCGTCTGGGCAAGTTAGACTCTGCCGAATACTACTATAAAAAAGGAGAAATAGAAGTCCTCAGTCTACAAAATCAGCATATTGACCTGCTTTATCTATACAGTTCACTAGGAAAGTTCTATTACAATACAGGTGATTGTTCTGTAAGTATTAATTATTTTGAAAAATCATCTCAAGATGCTAAGAATCGTTCTGAGAATCGATTTATTAAAACACAAAACGAACAACAAGCCTACTTAGCAGATGCTTTGACACAATGTGGCCGATATGTGGAAGCTGTTAATCTGTACAAACAATTACTCCCCAAACATCACAAGCCGGATTATGTACGCCTAAAATTGGGAGAAGCCTATCTCGAAATGAATCAACCAGATATGGCAATACCTGTTCTTCAAAATGCTCTTTTTTCCAGAGATACCACCCTGCAAATTAGGAAAGATCAAAAACTAGCCATGGCATATGCCGCACACAAAGAATATAAAAATGCTATCCTTCATTTTACCCAATCCATTGCTCTCAATAAAAAATACCTAAAAAGTAAAAACATCTATCTGGCACAATCATACCTAGGTTTAGGCAAAAGCTACGACAGGTTAGGACAAAAAAAACAGACGCTGGATTACTATCAACAAGCCCTGCAAGTCTTGTGTCCAGAATCTCTTTCAGAAAAAGGTTATCCCAACCCTACGCATATAGACAATGTAGTTTCCCAGTTAGACCTATTTGACGCATTAGCAGCCAAAGCGTTGGCGTTCAGTCATGTATATCAGACAAAGCCGACCATAGAAGAACTGAAAATTTCTCTCCAAACCTATCAACTGGCCATCCGGCTGGCAGAACAGTTGCGGCTGGGCTACGATTCAGATGAGGCCAAACTATTTTTTACACAGAAAATATTTCCAGTCTACCAGAATGCGGTACATACAGCGTTTCAGCTTTTTCAGTTGACCCAGCAGTCCCGCTATGCAGAACAGGCTTTTTTCCTTTCAGAAAAAAGTAAGGCTGCCATACTAGCCGAATCCCTTCAGGGTTTGCAAATCACTCATAGTACGCATTTACCTGCCAGTTTGCTGGCCCAGGAACGAGCCATTAAGCAGACCATTAATCGGCTCACGGTTACACTGGCTACTTTGCCAGGAACGGAAAAAGCCAAGCAGACCCATCTGCAAAACCAGCAACGAGATGCCCGCATTCTTTGGTCTGAACTGCTCAAGAAATTTGATGCCAACCAAAAATACTACCAGCTCAAATACAACACTGTTCCACCTACGCTGGCTCAGTTACGTAAACGCATTCTTACACCCAAAACAGCCCTGATTGAATACTTCTGGGCAGACACACCACCGACAGGAACGAGTCAAAAAGAATCTGTTCCTACCCTGCTGGCTTTTGTCATTACAGAAGACGAGCTACAAATGATAGCATTGCCTACTTCTGTGGCCTTCAGACAGGCCTTGGATGCCTACCATAAGTCGTTGTTTGAACATCAATTTTCTTTGGAACAGTCCCAGTGGGCTTACACACTCTACCAGTATGTGTTTAAGCCACTGCAGCCATTACTCAAGGGATGCCAGCATGTGATTGTGGTTCCGGATGGCGACCTGTGCCGCATTCCAATGGAATCACTCGTATCAGACTCAGAGAAAGAAACCTACCTGCTGGAGGATTATATTTTTCGCTATGCCTATTCGGCTATGGTCTTGGAATTTACTACCCGCCACCAGACCTATGGTCTAGTCAAAGGTACACTGGCCATGGCCCCTTTTGCGGGAAAATACGGGAAAACCTTTCGTAGTACATCCCTAAGTCCCTTGCCTGCGTCCAAAGAAGAGGTAGAGAAAATAGGCGGACAAATCTATCTAGAATCAGCAGCTACCAAGCAGGTCTTTCTAAAGATGGCCACTAGGCATGGCATTATTCACCTAGCTACCCATGCCAAAGCTGACAGCCAGTCGCCGCTGCGTTCCTACATCAGCTTTTATCCACAACAATCCGATTCGATCGCAGGGTATCGGCTTTATACCTCTGAATTATATAACCTTGAACTGGACAGCGTCCAACTGGTGGTACTGAGTGCCTGTGAAACCGGAGGTGGGCAAATGGTACGTGGCGAAGGGGTGATGAGTCTGGCCCGGGCCTTTGCTTATGCTGGATGCCCCAACATTATGATGACCCTCTGGAAAGCCGAAGACTGGGCAACTGCTCAGATTACCACCCGCATGCATCAGTATCTCCAAAAAGGATATGACAAAGACGAAGCCCTGACTTTTGCCAAACGAGATTATCTGCGGGAAGCTCCGCCATTACGAAAAAATCCGTACTTCTGGGCCAATTTTGTACTGGTTGGAGACAGTGAACCCGTGTACCATCCGATGGCATGGCCTTACTGGATTGTAGTTATACTAGGCATTTTGCTCCTGATAGGGATATTTTTCTACTGGAAAAGAAAAACACTCGTCTAAATTTTCATCAAAAGCCTTCCAACCAGTTGCATGAGTTGGATATTCCATTTATATTTCCCTTTCCATCAACAAAGCATATTCTGATATTTACCCTATCGGCTCAGTCAGTTGCGATATTTACCTTTTCCTAAAACAGAAACTAAGAATACGTACATAAGCGGTCTACTCAGATCTGTCAGATGCATCTTTTCTATAAAAATACACATTTTCAGTCCTACAGATTGTATGTACTAACCCAATTTGCTGTATGTTTTAAATTCCTCTACCAACCATTTATCATATCAATGAAAGATTCTAGAAAAATAGCAGTTGTTGCATTTGTTTGCATGATTTCACTGAGCTGCAAGGAAAAAAATATTGTAAATAGTTGCGATCTTTCCTATGAGAATCCCATTTATTACCGGAAAGATGGATCAGAAGTCATCGTTAAGCCAAAGCTTTCTCCTAATGAACGAGGTGTATTTGTATCCGACCCAGACGGACTAGCCCTTGATCCACAAACAGGAGAGATTAATATTAACAAAAGTGCCACAGGTCAAGCCTATCAGATTAAATACATCTCTCTGGACAATAAGTACTTATGCCAAACAGATCTAATCATTAGCGGCATAGATTATCCTGATGGCATCTACAACATTAAAAAGCAGGAAGAGTATATTGTCAAATGTTTTTATAATGCCAACATACGCAATGCAGCTCCAACAGGCACCAATACGATCTACGATGTAAGCGGACGAGCCTTGCAAAATAACCTAATCATTGATCCAGTCACAGGAGATCTTAAGCTAAAAGAAAGCATTGATAAAGGTCTGTTTTCCAGTCTTGTGGACGGAGCAGAAAGAACCATTACTTTTAATTACCGGATCAATGACCAGAGTAATACCTCTTTGAATGAGTTGACATTGAATTTGTTATATTATAAATCATCTGCCCGGATTCCTAAGGAAGTCCGGGAACGACTAGAAAAAAAACAACTCTATCCCGGTGGAAGAGTAGTAGGCATAGAAGGCCATCGTCCGCCGGATATTATTGTAGTAGAAGAATAACTAACTAAAAACTGCTCATCAGTAGCTTACCTTTGACAAAGTGAAACTTTGCCAAAGGTAAGTCTACACACAACCTGTACAGATTCATTTTTACTAGGCAGGTTTTACCATACCAGTCGTTACCTAATCCAATTATTACTCGACCCACAGATAGGAGATAGCAGATGAGAGTCATAGGATTTATTTTTTTGTATTGGGTGTCCGCAGTTGTATATGCCCAGACCGATTCGTATCAGAAAGCCAAACGTCTGTATACAGAAGCTACATCTTTGTTTGAAAGTGATACCCCAACCGATGCCACTGACAAACAAGCCCTTGCCAAATATGCCCAAGCACAAACCCTGCTAGAGGCTATTTCAGCCAGAGATACATTATATGCCGATTGTTGGATCAAGACTGGTGCATTGTATGACAGCCAACAAACCTATAGCCATGCCATACAAGCCTATCAAAAAGCCTTGGCTGTCTGGCAACGGCTCAAGTCCGGACAACAGACAACCGAAGGTATTTTCAATACGTATACCCTACTAGCTCAGGCTTTTTACAAGTCTGAAAAGTACGACTCTGCCCTCTACTATGGACAACAGGCAGAAAATCTGGTGACGAAAGTGAGCAAAGCCGAACAGCTCCAACGGTTCTATAATATGATGGGAGCCTTGCATTATCAGAATGGTAATTTTCAGCAAAGCATCTTCTACACAGAAAAGGCATTTGCCCTCACTAGCCAGCAAGCCCATACACATGCCAGCCAGCTATGCAGTTATCAACTCAATATAGCCTCTGCTTCCAGCAGTTTGGGTTATCACACCAAGGCCTTACAAGCCTACCAAAAGGCGTTGCAGTATCACTATGCCCAGGAAATCATCTATCGAAAAATAGGTGAGGTCTATACGAAAACAGGCAAATATGACAGTGCCATGTATTACCTGCAAAAATCCGCACAGCCTAACAATCCAGAAAATCAGGTCGTAGTATGGAATCATATGGGGGATGTATACCAGAAACTGCAAAAATACCCTGAAGCATTGGCGTATTATCAGAAGTCCATTCAGCAAAAGAACCAATCTGGAAATACACATACAGTCATCCAAGCCAGGTCATACCTGGGCATTGGAGAAGTAGCCGAAGCCCGTAAAGCGTATACACAAGCCCTGAGAAGCTATCAGACAGCTTTACATCTGCTACAGCCAAGTTCTTCTCCAAAAGATATTTCACACACATCTGAAGATTTCGAAAACGTATTGTCTCCCCTCGATTTTATTGTGACTCTGACACACAAAGCACATGCTTATCAGCAAAACCATGCGGTGCCAGCCTTACAGGCGGCCTTAAAAAATTACCAGCTAGTGTTGCGGTATGCCGAACAATTACGTCTCAGCTACGACACTGACGAGGCCAAACTGTTTTTTACACAGAGAATTTTTCCGATCTATCAGGATGCCGTTCAGGTAGCTGTTCAGCTTTTTCAGGCCACACATCAGCCAATGTATGCAGAACAGGCTTTTTTTCTTTCTGAAAAAAGCAAAGCTGCCGTACTGGCAGAATCTCTCCAAGGTCTGCAAATCACCCATACGGCCCATGTGTCTGCTCAGTTGCTCTCCCAGGAACGGGATTTGAAAAAAACCATTACCAAACTCACACTAGCCGACATGCAAAGCACCCAGTCTACGCACCAGACTCAGCTACGTGATGCCCAGATTCGTCTGTCTGCCTTACTCAAAAAATTTGATGCCAACGAAAAATACTATCAACTCAAATACAATACCACGTCACTGACACTGAGTCAATTACGCAAACGTATTTTACGGGCAAGAACGGCTCTGATTGAATACTTCTGGACAGATAAGCAATTGTTTGCGTTTGTACTGACAGCCCAAAAGCTACATATCCACGTGTTGCCTGCAGATGTAGCCTTCTACGATTCTTTGAAACGATACCAGAATTCATTGTTCAATCATCAGTTTTCGTTTGAGCAGTCGCAGTGGGCACATGTCCTGTATCGCAAAGTATTTGCTCCGCTTCAAAAAGACCTGGAAGGAATTTCACACCTGATTGTTGTACCAGACGGGCAGTTATGCTATTTGCCACTTGAATCTCTGGTTCAGAATGCTGCTACTGAAAGTTATCTGCTGGAAGACTATATTTTCCGCTATGCCTATTCAGCAACACTGCTAGAGTTTACCACCCGTCATCATACCCATAGCCCAGTCATGGGTACACTAGCAATGGCTCCTTTTGCCGGAAAAAACGGGCAAACCTTTCGCAGTACATCCCTAAGCCCCTTGCCAGCTTCCAAAGAAGAAGTAGAGCAAATAGGCGGCCGCATTTATCTCGAATCACAAGCCACAAAAGATGTGTTTATGAAGATGGCCTCCCATCATGGCATTATTCACCTGGCCACCCATGCCAAAGCAGATAATGAGAAACCGATCAATTCGTATATCAGCTTCTATCCACGACAGTCCAACTCACTAGCAGACTATCGGCTTTATACTGCCGAACTCTACAACATGCATCTGGACAGTGTACAGCTAGTTGTACTCAGCGGATGCGAAACTGGAGGTGGACAGTGGGTGCGTGGTGAAGGGGTAATGAGCTTAGCCAGAGCCTTTGCCTATGCTGGATGCCCTAATATTGTCATGACACTTTGGCGGGCGGAAGATCAGTCTACGGCTCAGATTACCACACATATGCATCAGTATCTCCAAAAAGGATACGACAAAGACGAAGCCCTGACTTTTGCCAAACGAGATTATCTGCGGGAAGCTCCTGCTTCACGGAAGAATCCATATTTTTGGGCCAATTTTGTGTTGGTGGGAGACGGTGAACCCATTTATACCTCGCACCGCTGGCGATACTGGATACTTGGTCTTGCGTGTGTACTGATAGTTACTGGGACTTATTTTTTCCTGAGAAGAAAATCACGTCTCTCCTCTTTTCTACCTTAGAAACTAGGCTTCAACTGTATGTCTCAGGGGGTTTTGCTTGAGTAAGCCCTGCATCGAATGATAGAGTTCGGGAGCAGCAGTGAGCATTTCGACTGGATTTTCAAAGAAAGTTTCTACTGCTACAGCAAAGAGTTCAGCGGCATTGGTACCTGCGTACTTTCGAAGCACAGAATCTTGTCCTGCCTGTATTTTTCGGTATTCGTGTTTGGCCTGCCGATAGAATTCTTGCACAAAAGCAGGATCTAAAAAGTCTTTTCCATATTGGAGATTTTCCAGCAATAACGCATGTGCCATCTCATGCAAGCCTACATTCAGGGCATCTGTCGGGTTATAATACCCTTCAACAAAGTGTCGCCAAGATAGTACAATGGCTCCCCCTTCGTTTACTTCCCCCACATGAAAATCACGATTCAAGACAGAATAATATTTGTCTGGATACAGGATAATCATTTTAAAATGTGACAGATACACCGGTGATAGGCCAAAGGAGAGTTGTATGGCACAGGCGGCAACCAGAATTTTCATTTCTTCGGTAATTTCGAGTTTCCCCCGTGATACAAACTCTTTTTCTGCCAAAAATTTGTCTACTCGTTGGGAAAATTCTTCTTTCTGCGCCGCAGGAAGTTGCCGATAATAGGCAAAGTATTTTTCTAATACCTGCGCATATGTTTTTACCAGAGTGGTATGGATTACCTTTTTACCCACACCTTCCCGACGGTCTACCTGCCAGTAATACAGACAGATACCCACAAGGGCAGCAACAATCAGGATTAGAGACATAACGATAATGGATTCGTGATGATGATTTCAGGTCTGCCACATACGTAGGTAACGCAGCCATGACTTCAGGCCAATCTGTTGCAAAGGTAGTGGTACCACAAAAAAGGTTGTCCTATACATTCTCTTTCACAAAAAAAAGTAAGCGTAGCACTACATAAATACTACGCTTTTGACAGGAAATTTTTATAGAACTGCTTCTATGTCTAAAAAAAGGAGAAATAACAAAATTAACTAACTCCACCAAATTGGCGTAAAAACCGAACATCATTTTCACTAAACAGACGTAAGTCACGCACCTGATACAACAGATTGGTAATCCGTTCGATACCCATCCCAAAGGCAAATCCTGTAAACTTTTCAGCATCAATGCCACAGTTGGTTAGTACATTGGGATCCACCATACCAGAACCCAGAATCTCCACCCATCCCGTATGCTTACACATCTGGCAACCGTCACCTTTGCAGATCAGGCAAGATATATCCATTTCTGCACTAGGCTCAGTGAATGGAAAGTAAGAGGCCCGGAAACGTACCTTCACATCCGTTCCAAATAACTCTTTTACAAAGTAATACAAGGTATTTTTCAGGTCACGAAAGCTTACATTTTCGTCTATATATAATCCTTCGATCTGGTGAAAGAAGCAATGGGCACGTGCGGAGATAGCTTCATTGCGGTATACTCGTCCTGGCATGATAGCCCGGATAGGCGGTTTTTGCTTTTCCATCATACGCACCTGTACCCCTGATGTATGCGTACGCAACAGCACATCCAGACTGGAATCTTCCCCTTTTCGGATAAAAAATGTATCCTGCATTTCCCTAGCTGGGTGGTTGGCAGGAAAGTTCAAGGCACCGAAATTATGCCAGTCATCTTCGATTTCAGGACCATCAGCCACGGCAAAGCCCATTCGTCCAAAAATTTCAATGATGCGGTTACGCACCAGTGTGAGTGGATGCACCGAGCCCATTTCATTGGCATATACAGGCAGTGTCAGGTCTACGGGAGCAACCTGTGTGGAGGCCAGGGCCTGCTCTTCAATCCAGGCTTGTTTCTCTTTAAACTTTGTTTCTGCCAGCGTTTTGAGCTGATTCAGTTCGGCACCCATAGCCCGGCGTTCGTCGGGAGAAATACTTTTCATCCCCTCAAACAACTCAGCAATAACCCCTTTTCGACTCACATAAGCCAACCGAAACTGCTCCAGTTGATCTACTGATTCAATCTGTATGGTTTCGATCTGTTCGCGGATGGTCTGGATTTTATTAATCATACGATTTTTGTAATCTGATCTCATTAATTTCCCACAAAGATAATATTCAGGAACAAAAAACATCTTTTTTATACTAAAAACCCGTACAAATCTGTTTTTCATGTAAAATAGGGGAATAAAAAGACCTCTTTTTCTTTTCTGATAAATGATTGGAAACAGGGTTGTTTTTTAACAGATTATATCTTTATTTTGCGTCCCTTTCTGTTCCAAAAGAGCACATTTTTTTCTGGCGAAAATACTATCTTTCGGCACAGATAGGTAGGCTTTACGAAGGGGCTTCGTTTTTAATCATTTCATTTCAAATTTATACGTACTAAAAAGAATGGCAGTAATTGGTAAAATCAGAGAAAAAGCCGGCTGGGCAATCGGTTTGATTGCCGTAGGGTTGGGTCTTTTCATCGTCGGTGCCGATTTTATAGGACCGGGTTCCCGGATTTTCGGCAGCAACGCAATGAATGTAGGCGAAATAGCCGGTCAAGAAGTCAGCGGAAAAGAATATGACGCTGAAGTAGAACGGTTCAAAGCCAATATGGTTAATCAGAACATCACTCCGAATGAGCAGCAGCTTCAGCAGGTGCGTGAGCAGGCATGGCAACAGATGATCTTCAAGTATGCTTATCAGCAAGAATTTGATAAGCTAGGATTGGGATTTACGGCTGAAGAAAGAGATGACATGATCATTGGTGACAATATTTATCCTGGTCTGAAACAGGAACAAACTTTCCAGAACCCTACGACCAAGCAATTTGACAAGGCTCTTCTGAATCGTTATATAGACTACGTAGAATCAGATTCGGCCAACCCACAAGCAGTTATGCAGTGGCAGAGTTTTTTGGCACAAATGCCACAAACCCGTTTGCGTGAAAAATATTCAAACCTGCTCAAAAATTCCTTGTACGTCACACAGGCAGAAGCCAAGCGGGAGTATGAAGCCCAGAGCAGCAAGGTAAATGCCCGTTATGTATTTATCCCGTATTACTCCATTCCAGACTCAACTGTAAAAGTATCTGATGAGGAGCTGACAAACTATCTTTCGGCACATCGTACCCTGTATAAAGGCGACGAAACCCGTAGCCTTAAATATGTTACGTTCCCGATTCTGCCGTCAGCAAAGGATAGCATGAGTATGAAAGAGCAACTCATAGATTTATCCAAGCAACTTGCCTCTGCTAGCAACGATTCTGCTTTTGCTATCGCCAATTCAGAAGTATCAGTACCCGGCAACGGAACCTATCAGGCTATTGGACAACTACCACAGGAAATCCAAAACAATATCACTACCTATATTGCAGGTTCGATCAATGGTCCGTTTCAGGATGGTAATGAGTATTATATTTTCAAATATGGCGGAACGATTAATGATACCCTTCCATCTATGCGTGCCAGTCACATCTTGTTCCGCGTAGATACAACGGCGACTCCAGAAGTAAAAGCAGACGCCAAAAGCAGGGCCGAGGATGTACTGAAACAGATTCAGGGAGGAGCTTCTTTTGAAGCCATGGCCCAGCAATATGGTTCTGATGGAACAGCTTCTCAGGGCGGAGACCTAGGGTGGTTTTCCAAAAACGGACAGATGGTGAAGAAATTTGAAAATGCATTGTTTGGTTTCAACGGTTCCGGGGTGATGCCATCACTGGTAGAAACAGAATTTGGTTTCCATATCATTAAAGTAACTCAGCCTAAAACGTATCAGAAATACAAGATTTCTGTGATTCGGAAGCCCATCATGCCAAGCAAAGAAACCGAAGATGCCATTTATCGGAAGGCCAGTCTGTTTGCCTCACAAGCAAAAGATGTAGAGTCGTTCGATGCAGCCGTGAAAAAAGATCCTTCCTTGTCTGCCTACACTGCTGACCGGATTGCCCCACAGGCATCCAGCATCAATACCCTTTCTCAGGCACGTGAAATTGTGCGTTGGGCATATAATGACGACCAAAAAGTAGGTGATGTATCCAAAGAATTGTTCCAACTAAATGAGCCTTCTCAGTATGTGGTAGCAGTACTTACTGGCAAGTCAACCAAGAACGTACCCACTATAGAAGGGTATCGGGCTGACCTAACCAGCAAAGTACGCAACCAGAAGAAAGCAGAGCAGATCATCAAAAAACTGGGTACTGTATCAGGTACATTGGATGCGATGGCACAAAAATATGGTCCACAGGCACAAGTTCAGACAGCCGATGCCATGACTATCAACGCAGGTTTAGCAGGAACTGGTCCTGAACCAACAGTAGTAGGTCAAGCATTTGCACTGAAAGCTGGTCAGAAAAGTAAGGCTATTACAGGTGAAAGCGGTGTGTTTATTATTGAAGTGATCAGTACGACACCTGCTCCTCAGATTGCCGACTATGCCCAGTACAAAAACCAATTGCAGCAAAGCAAAACGTTTACCATGGGCTATCTATCTGACCAAGCTATCCAAGATAAATCAAATATTGAGGACTTACGTTATAAGTTCTATTAATAGAATTTCCTCCTTACGCAAAAAGGCTGCCCCCACTAGGCAGCCTTTTTGTATGTATGTAACACTGGTCTTATCCATAACTCACGTTAATCTACCAAAAACAAGTAACGCCAAGGCTTCATAGCAGGAGACATTTTTCTATTGGTTCAGGTTTGGGTTAATACTCTCGCTGAATCAGCCTTAACACCTTGTCCATCTCCAGCTTAAGTTCTTTGGATGAAACGGTGTAGTTGTTGTGCATAAAGCTAAACAGCATCACCTTTCCAGTATGTGTACGTACATAGCCACTCAGACAATGTACATTGCTCAGACTTCCGGTTTTAGCAAATACAAACGGAGGCTCAGATGCATAAGCGTTTTTAATGGTTCCAGCTTTTCCTCCTATTGGCAACACACTAAAAAGCCTTTCTTGCGGTAGACTGGTATAGATCTTCTGCAAAAGCTTACTCATAGAACGGGGTGTGCAGAGGTTATACCTCGATAAACCTGAACCATCTTTCCATACAGGCTTGTCAGGCAGGTCAGTCAGCAGGTTTTGTGAAGCATAGGCAATCATCTTTTCTGTACTGAGTGTGTCCGAAAAACGGGAAGCACAAAGCAAAAGCAGCTGTTCAGCTAGGAAGTTATCACTTTCCTGCAACAATCGTTTGTATACCGAGTCTACAGGAAGACTGTACAGGCTTCCTGTAGCTACCAGAGGCCTATAGGTCTGTAGCCGTATGGGTTTGTGTAGAGTATCGGTCAGCATTTGTGTGAGTAGCGGCTCGGTATAGCGGAAAGGCACATCCTGACTGCCGTTCGTAGCTGAGCCACTCCAGGTAAACAGATTACTTATCGGATCACGCACAAAAGGGGCTTTGATAGTAGGTAGAACTCCATCCAGCCGAGGTTTTTCCACCCAATAATTTTTGAAAAAAGGAGGTCGCACCTGCCAAATTTCTGTACTAGCCCGAAAACGCATGATATTGCCATACATAGGCATAGCAGCCTTTTCTACAGAATAATAGTCGTTGTAATCATCCCACGCCCAACCTGTTCCCAACGACTGTATCTTTAAGGGGGTAGTCAGGTATACTAGCGGCTGTGTACAATTTTTCAGAAAATCGTACGCAACTGTAGTAACGAAGTCTGGGTGCAAAAACGAAGGGTCTCCTGTGCCCCAGAAATACATTGTGTCGTTCTGTAAGGCATATTTCAAGGCAGGTATCGAGTCGCCGAGTATTTTCAAGGCCGTATAAAACGTCAGCAGTTTGGTATTGGAGGCGGGTACAAAGTATTTGTCACTATTTTGCTGATAGACAATCTTTTGCCGACTCAGATCCATTAAAATAAATCCTGTAAAATGCCTGTTAAATACCGTTGACTTCCGAACAGCCTGTCGAACCTGCATCGAGGGAATACACCCCCAAAAGAAGAACATTAGCAAACAACAGATACTTGCCCAGAAAAAAGATTTGCCCAGACACGTATTGCCTTTTCCAGCTAGAAAAACAGAGGAGGTATAAACAGAGGATTCGCTATTTTGCATGTATGCAAAATAGTTTAAAAACAGAAATCCTGTTAGAAATTACGCAAAACTTTGGCAAAGGTGTAGCATGATCAGTCATTACAGTCCCTTCAAAGAATAATAAAAGCCCGACACTACACATGAAGGGCTTTGGACTATGACTATATAGGAACAGATGTATATCGTTTAGTTATAGTTAGCGTCTACCAACTCAAAAGGATGCAAAGGTATATACTGCTCATCCATATCTTTAGGCAGCCTGTCTACCAACCAATCGTCCAGTCCATGGCCGCTAGGTGGATCGAAGGGAGGAAATACAAAACCAGAGGGAATACCACCACCACCATCTCCGCCATTGCCGGGTTTAGGAGCTTTCCGAGCCGTGAGTACATGCCACACCATCCAGAGAATGGATGCAATGCAAAATGAGCAGACAAGTATATAATTCAGTGTTATTTCCATGATTGTCAGATTTTCTAATGACTGTGTAAAAATATTGTATGCATAGCTAAAATCACATCCAATACCAGTCCATATATTGCATGTGACTGATGCAGATGATTAATACGTCAAATTGATTTAATTAAAATTAATGACAATAAAGTACTATTTATAGAAAAAACAAAAAAAGGCAATCATTCTGAAAATCAACTCCTTAAACCTATATGTTTGGATTTCAGGGTACTTTTTGCCTGATCAGAGACATCTAAAAGAATTTACCTTTAAAAACACCCTATATTTGAAGAATCCACTTGTGAGAATAGACAGAAAGGGATAAAAAGTTAAGCCTTATTTTTTTTTATAGGTTTTCAAAATTCCCACCCTCTCTACTACTAATCCTAGCATTCTTCCTGTATTTTTGCACCATGAACTATATACTTTTTGATGATACGGTTGGCCGGGTACACTTATTACCCCTTACCTTTACACGTCCGATAGGTATGATCCGTGTTGGAATTGTCACAATTGTTGAAAAATGGCAACATTTCTTACATACCACACCTTCTATACTGACTGAATCATACCTGCAAACCAGGTTTTCCGCCCAATTTTCCGCAGACAATCTCTATATAAATGGATCTGTTTGCCCGGATACAAACCTGATAGAAGCCATACAGAATCTACAACCAGATCAGAAACTTTTGTATAACAAAGAACTGATTGCAGTTCGAACTTCTCAGACGCTACAAACGCCTACAGAACTGTCAGCCTTTGCAGATAGTGTAATACAAACAACATGCCATTATACGCTGCCTATCACACAGATACGTAACCTGTGCGACATTTTTGTATATACAGGTGCTCAGATTCAGGCAGACTACCAGTGGCTAACCGCTAACCGTACATCAGCTGCTATTACGGATACCCATACAGTCGTGTATAATCCGAAAGATGTGTTTCTGGAAGAAGGAGTTCAGACACGGGCTTGTATCCTCAACGCCGAAACAGGACCTATTTACCTAGGCAAAGGAGCAGAGATACAGGAAGGAAGCCTAATTCGTGGACCTTTTGCGTTGGGTGAACAGAGTGTAGTAGCCATGGGGTCTAAGATCCGGGGAGACTCTACAGTAGGGCCATACTGCAAAATAGGTGGAGAGATTAGCAATAGTGTTATTTTGGGTTATAGCAACAAAGGCCACGAAGGCTATCTGGGCAACTCCATACTAGGCGAGTGGTGTAACCTGGGAGCTGATACCAATACGTCCAATTTAAAAAATGACTATGGACAGGTCAAGCAATGGAGTTATGCCACCAACAACTTTGAAGATACAGGACGTCAGTTTGTAGGATTGGTCATGGGCGACCACTCCAAAGCAGGCATTAACACCATGTTCAATACAGGTACGGTGGTAGGTGTGAGTGCCAATATTTTTGGAGGAGATTTTCCACCCAAATATATTCCTTCATTTAGCTGGGGAGGAGCTGCCAGACTGGAGGTATACCGCTTAGACAAAGCCTTGGCTGTAGCTAAACGGGTCATGCAACGCCGAGGCATACCGCTGACAGTCGAAGACCAAAATATTTTAAGCCATATTTTTCAACAAACACACCATGAGCCGTAGCGAATAATGTTGTCTTTTTTACTCAAAGCTTAATTTCTTTGCTTCATATTAAAAACGCTTATGCTTTTTAAGGATATTCCAGGATTAGCAGATACCAAGCAAGTATTGATTCGGTCGGTACAAGCCGCTCATATTCATCATGCTCAATTGTTTTTTGGCAATGAAGGCAGTGCCAATCTGGCATTGGCATGGGCGTATGCGACGTATGTCAACTGCGAAAACCGACAGCCTGACGATGCCTGTGGCACCTGCCCCTCGTGTAGCAAGATAGGTAAACTGGCCCATCCAGATTTGCATCAGATTTTTCCGGTGGCCGCTACTAAAAAAGTGACCAAAGATCCATTGAGTGAAAATTTTCTGGCCGACTGGCGGATTTTTTTGAAAGAGAATCCCTATGCCTCACTTACAGACTGGCTTAATTACATTGGCACTGAAAACCGGCAGCCACAGATTTCAGCTGAAGAAAGTCGCCAGATTATCCAGCGGCTAAGCCTGAAATCCTATGAAGCCGAATACAAGGTTTTGCTGATGTGGCTACCCGAAATGCTGAACGTAACTTCGGCCAATGCCTTACTAAAAATTCTCGAAGAACCACCTGCCAAAACATTGTTTTTGCTCGTAAGCCAAGACCCCAACCGGCTACTGACCACGATCTTGTCACGGACACAACTGGTACGCATCCGGTCGTTTAGCACACAGGAGATTGTACAGTTTCTGGTCGTCAAACATCAGATAGAACCGCAACGGGCTGCACAGATAGCCCATCTGGCCGACGGCGACCTCAACAAAGCCCTGTTGCTGAAAGATGAGGTAAAAAATGATCAGCATGAACTATTCCGTGACTGGATGCGGCTGTGTTTTCAGGTCGAAAAAAAGCTGGCAGAATTAGTAAAAACCTCCGAAAAACTGGCTATCATGCCACGTGAAGCCCAAAAAAACCTGCTTCACTATGGTATTTCCATGATACGGGAATCGTTGGTATACACATTTCAGGAACCGTCTCTGGTTCGTCTGGAAGGAGACGAAATGACGTTTGTGCAGGGATTTGCCAAAATAATTTCTGAAGAGAAAGCCGAACGGTTTTATGGGTATATGAATGATGCTATTTTCCACCTGGAACGCAATGCCAATCCACGCATTGTATTTCTGGATACTTCCCTGCAAATAGCCCAAACGATTCGTGCCATATAAGTACGTGGACTATTAACCTAAACCCTTTATGCAGGTGCAATTGAATGAAATCATCAAAGAATATTGTCCATAATTCGCATTAAAATCAACACTTAGTATTACACTTATATCTCTTTGCCTATGCTTGTCCGACTGGTACGCATGACATTCAGACCTGAAGAAACAAACTCGTTTCTTCAGGTTTTCAGGCAATCCCGGCCTTTGATCCGAACGTTTCCAGGTTGTTTGTACCTAGAGCTGCTCCGTGACGCAGACAACCCTTGTGTGTTCAGCACCTTGAGCCACTGGGAAAGTGCAGCAGCCCTGGAAACCTACCGACAATCTACGCTGTTTCGGGAAACTTGGGCAAAAACCAAGGCATTATTTGCCGAAAAACCAGCTACGTTTTCGATGTATAGCCAAGATTAAATGCTTACAACAGCCCAACTTAAGTACTTACAGGTATTTTGACACTATTTACCAATATGTAAATAACTGATTAGTAGCTCATTAATTGTTTTTATTCACTTTACAAATAACATAAACTAATTCTGTTGAAGTACTTAACACCTGTAACTTATCATTAGAAATCTATACACTGTTATGAAGGAAATTCCAACTTATAAATTTTATCATATTCCTCAAATATTTCTTTCATCTGGAAATTCAGATCTATGATAATGCCTTCTTTCAGATCATATACCCAGCCATGAATACGCAGCTTAGCATTGTTATTCCAAGCTTTTTGGATAATAGAGGTTTTGTGCAGGTTGTAGACTTGTTCAATCACATTTAGTTCGACCATGCGTTTAAATCGTTCGTTTTCATCTGTAAGAGCATCTAATTCTGCCTGATGAATTCGGTAGACATCTTTGATGTTGCGAAGCCAGTTATCAATCAGTCCATAGTGGGTGTGTTGCAAGGATGCTTTTACTCCACCGCACCCATAATGCCCACAGACAATGACATGTTCTACCTTGAGTACCTCCACGGCATATTGCAGCACGGACATCAGGTTAAAGTCAGTATTTACAACCAAGTTAGCTACGTTTCGATGGATAAACATCTCACCAGGAGCTGTTTTGGTGATTTCATTGGGGTGTACCCGACTGTCGGCACAGCCAATAAAAAGAAACTTGGGTTGTTGTCCACGGGCCAGCTTGTGAAAGTATTCAGGATCCAGTTTCAGCTTTTCTGCTACCCATTCTTTGTTATTTTCCAATAGATTCTGATAGGTTGTATCAAAATCCATTAGGTAGTCTTGCATACTATCTTTTTTCTCACTCACTAACGATTCCTGTCCATTCCGGGTGAGAAAATTGGCTATTATATTCTTTGAGGGGGCTTTTTTCTGAAAATCATGAATGACTTCCAGTACATCATAGTCAATAAACGTAGATTTCGTCCCATCAATATCTACCATACTATTTTCTGGCAACTGTTCCAAGGCATCGGCAATACTGGCTTTGTTTAAAAAAGATACGTGTTCACTTAGCTCAATCTTAATGTAGTCAGCTCCTTTGTGTTTACCCATATTTAAGAAATGGGACGTACTGAGGTTTTCGCGTAGAATAAAAAAGAATCCAATAGCCATCCCAATTCCAATTCCTATCAGCAGGTCTGTAAACAACACCATAATAACTGTTAGGATGAAAGGTAAAAACTGATTCCAACCCAACCGATACATCTCCTTAAATATATCCACCTTAGCCAATTTATAACCTGTCAGAATTAGGATTGCCGCCAGAGATGCCAGCGGAATGAGATTCATAAACCGGGCAAAAAACAAGACACTGATCAAAAGCAGTACACCATGTATAATGGCAGACATTTTGGATTTAGCTCCCGCATAGATATTGGCCGAACTGCGAACAATCACGGATGTGACAGGAATACCTCCAATCAGACCTGCCACCAGGTTGCCTACACCTTGTGCTTTGAGTTCCTGATTGGCAGACGTATTTTGCTTGAGTGGATCCAGTTTGTCAGTGGCTTCAATATTGAGCAAGGTTTCTAGACTGGCTATAATGGCAATGGTACCAGCGGTCAAGTAAATGTTAGGGTTTATCCATTGCGAAAAATCTGGAAAAACAAACAAAGAGGAAACCTGACTCAGATTTTCTATGACAGGCAGCGGCACCAAATGAATAGATGCTAAGGCAAATGTAGGCAGAAATACAATGAGCAGCTGGTTGATGGCAATGCCAGCCAGTACCACAATCAATGAGGCAGGTATCAGTTCCAGTTTTTGGATTTTCTGGGTTATTTTATTCCATGTCAGCAAGATAGCAAAGGATACCAAACTGATAAGAATGGCACTAAAAGCAGGATCTCCGATGGCATTCATAATCTCTGTAAAAGTATTTTCTCCGTCTATCTGAAAGAATTCAAACTCTCCTTCAGCATCCCGGTCATCACCCAAGGCATGAGGAATCTGCTTGAGAATAAGAATAAGGCCAATTGCTGCCAACATACCTCGAATAACAGCCGTCGGAAAAAACAGGCGGATTACACCTGCCTTCAAAAACCCCAGAATGATCTGAAATAACCCAGCCAACACGACTGCCAGCAAAAAACTTTCAAACGTTCCCAGCTTTTCAATCCCATTCAATACAATAACTGTCAAGCCTGCTGCAGGCCCACTGACACTCAGACGAGAACCACTGAGGTATCCTACCACTATACCACCAATGATACCTGAGACAACTCCAGAAAAAAGAGGAGCTCCTGAGGCCAAGGCAATACCCAAACACAAAGGTAGGGCTATGAGAAAAACAACGATCCCAGAACGAGTATCTGCTGACAGGGTACCAAACAAAGAATCTTTAGAAGAATGACTATTCATGAATTTGTGTGTAAATGCCTATGAAAAAGTAAGGAAATTTAGCTAAATACAGCTATTCTACAAATATTTTTTTCACACAAATGTAAAATTACAACTAACTACAATTACTTAAAAAGAAGGAATTAATTCAGCCAAACCCAACAGGCAACCCATTTGGCCTTGCATGATTACTAGACAGATAACAGAAGTATAGGAGGGATATGTGTTTGGAGGGGAAAGAAGGCGAACAAACACAAAGAAAGGTTCGCCCCTATGAATGAGTCAGGCAGTAGACGTAGACAACAATACATGAAAGAGACTAGTGGTGTTTTTATTCCTGCTTTTTGGCCTCATTCCAGAATACATCCATCTCTGCCAGTGTCATATCCTGCAAGCCTTTGCCTAGGTTTCGCACCTGATCTTCCAGATAGGTAAATCTTTTGATGAACTTTTTGTTGGTGCGTTCTAGAGCTGTTTCGGGGTTGATCTCAATAAACCGGGCATAGTTGACCAGTGAAAACAATAGATCTCCAAACTCCTTCTCTGCTGCTTCTGTCTGAAAGTCAGCCGATTCGTTGTAAACTTCCTTAAATTCCTGCATCTCTTCCTCCACTTTTGCCCAGACTTGGCGTTTTTCTTCCCAGTCGAACCCTGCACTGCGGGCTTTTTCCTGGATACGCATAGCCTTTACCAAAGCTGGCAACGAACCTGGCACGCCTCCCAACACCGATTTGTTGCCTTCTTTGAGCTTGAGCTGCTCCCAGTTCTGTTTCACCTGCTCTTCGGTGTCTGCCTGTACATCACCATAAATATGTGGATGGCGGGAAATGAGTTTTTCACAGACTCCATTGAGCACATCACCCATATCAAATGCCTGGCTTTCTGAAGCTATTTTGGCATAAAACACGATATGCAATGCCAGGTCTCCCAGTTCTTTTTTGATTTCTGGCAGGTCATTTTCCAGAATCGAATCCGAAAGTTCGTAGGTTTCTTCGATAGTCAGATGTCGAAGGCTTTCCAGCGTCTGTTTCCGGTCCCAGGGGCATTTTTCCCGGAGTTCATCCATAATCGTAAGCAGGCGGTCAAATGCCAGCAATTGTTCTTGCCGACGCGGCGAAAGATGCTCAAACATATTGAAAAGGGTTAAGGGTTACGGGGCTTCACCTTGTGCTCATGTATGTCGCCCCCATTGGGGCTAGCTATGCTTCTGTAAATAGAGTCGTATCAAAATCCGCCTTTTCACTTCCATAAAATGAACGTAAACAGCGACTAAACGACTTTAAATGCAATCTCCCCCCCTCCAATGGCGGGCCAAAATAGCCTGTCACATACAGAGGGGGGTGGATACCTTTATTTACTATTCATTATCTCTTCAATCTCTTCTACTTCTACTGGAATATGGGCCATCAAGTCCCGGTTTCCGTTGGTGGTGATTACAATGTCATTTTCCAGACGTACGCCAATGCCTTCTTCCCGAATGTAAATACCTGGTTCACAGGTAAATACCATTCCTGGCTCAAATGTACGGTATTTATTGCCTACATCATGCACATCCAGTCCTAGGTGGTGAGAGGTACCATGCATGAAATATTTTTTGTACAACGGATTTTCCGGATCCTGTTTGGCCACATCATGCTTGTCCAGCAAACCCAGACCAATCAGTTCACTTTCCATCACCTTGCCTACTTCCTTATGGTATGGATCCCAAAGATTACCCGTTACCAACATGCTAGTTGCCTCTTTCATAACCCGCAGTACGGCTTCATACACCTGCCGTTGGCGGGGTGTAAACCGTCCATTGACAGGAATGGTACGTGTCAGGTCAGCATTATAGTTGGCATACCCTGCAGCAAAGTCCATGAGTAGCAGATCTCCATCTTTACAAGGTTTGTTATTTTCTACATAATGCAGCACACAGGCATTAGCACCAGACGCAATGATGGGATAATAGGCAGCGAAACCAGCTCCAGCTCGTAAAAATTCATGGGAAAGTTCTGCTTCAATCTCATATTCCATCACACCTGGTTTGACAAATTTCAATACTCGCCGAAATCCCTGGTTGGTTAGGTCACAGGCTTTCTGAAGTAGTTCTATTTCTAGGGGTGATTTGATAGCCCGTAACTGGTGCATCAATGGGGCGGCACGCAGATAGGTATGCAACGGAAACCGATCCTGTATGTAGTGGATAAAACGGGCATCCCGTGTTTCTACTTCTACAATGGCTCGTGTATGTTCGTTGGCATTCAGGTAGATATGGTCACATTCACCCAGAATGACCTGCAACATAGGCAGGAATTTTTCTGTCCAGTATACTGAGGTGATACCAGAAGTAGCAGTGGCCTGTTCTTTGGTTAGCTTGGCTCCTTCCCAGATGGCAATCAGTTCACTGGTTTCCCGAACAAACAACATTTCCCGATACTTTGGGTCTGGAAAGTCAGGAGCTATAACCAACACCGTTTCTTCCTGATCTACCCCTGACAGGTAAAACAAATCACTACTTTGCCGAAATCCCATCGAACCATCGGCATTGGTTGGCATGATGTCATTGGAATGAAAAATGGCTATACTCCTAGGTTTGAGGAGCTTTGCAAAATTTTCTCTATTTTTGATGAACAATTCTTTGTCTATCGGTGAATACTTCATGGTATGTTTTTCGTTTGTATGACAAAATGTGGCAAATAGGTCTAACTATCTGTAAAACAACTATTTACCTGATTGGATTTTTGTTTGCTGAAAAAATGCTGAAAAGTCACTGATTTTCAGTCTGCTGATACAACAGATATATTGAATCCTTTGTGTTTTGTTTTTTACCCGTTCTGGTCATTTTTTAAATTTGGCAACCGTCTTCCCTTCGGTCAACTCACTATTTTTCTGAGCCAAATCCTGATTTGCTTTTAAAAGGGCTTCATTGGAAGCTGTCAGTTCTTCGTTTAATGCACTCAGCTCATCATTCCGCCTAGACAGTACTTCGTTCTGCCGTTCGTTGGCAGAGACTAATCTGTTGAGCAGATTGATCTGGATGTCTTTCTCTTGTAGTCGTTGTTCATAGAAATGTAGTTGTTTTTGCATATCCTGTAGTTGCAAGCTGTTTACTTTAGTAGAATGTTTGTCAATACGTATCAGTTCAGGTTCGTTCGTATTTTCTGACGAATTTTTGATGTACAATTCCCGCATGTCTTTTACCCAAGTGAAATCTTCAAGCATTCGCTTATTCTCTTCTGCATCCGAATTGAACATTATTTCGGACTGGCCAATCAGAAACAAAGGATTGGCTTTCGGAAATGCCTCTAGAATTTTTTTCAGACTGGACTTATGCGGAAACGAATAGCCACTTTCATACTGTGAAATAGACGACTGATTAATGCCGACTCGTCTGGCAAACTCATGTTGCGAAAGCCGCAAATGGGTACGGAGCAACCGAAGAGGAGCTATCTTTTCTTCTCCTGTTTGCTTAAGGGTTACAAATAAATCATTCATACATTGATTGTGGTAACGTTAGAAAGTAGTTATTAAACAATAAAAAAATCAATCATTAACCATAATTGCCTATAATATCATCACAAATATAGTCATAAATCTGAAGTAAAAAAGCTTTAATTAAAGTTTTAAGAAAAAAAACAATCAATAATTGTATTTAATAACAAAAAAAACAATATTTGTTCACAATAATCACACATCACCAGTCAATCATATAGTACCTATTCCATTATACTGTCTATTCATTTATTTCTGTATGACCGAAGACCACCGTATGACTGATAGCCACCTTGCCTGGCTTGAAGTCAAGCTCACGCTCAACCGCCTGGAATCTATGCTTCTTGAGATTCAAAGTGCTGTCAATCCGCAAGGACTGACCGAATTTTCTGGTGTCTACCAGAAAATTTTACTTAAAAACTACCCTTTCCTTAGCTGGCGCAAACTCAAATCCATCCGCACCACCTGCCACGTTGGACGTAAAATCGGGCGTGACATTGTATACACAAAGGAAGAAGTGGCACAAATTTTGCAACATATGCAATTTCCAACCAACCGCTGTTTAAGTAGCAATAATCAAGCTACTTCTATGTAGACTTTTAATTAAAATAAAAATGTCGCAAGAAAATAGTTATTCGCCGTCGCAATTTCAGGATGATATTACCCGTAATATTCAACGACATATCCATGTCATCCATCAACCCATATTCAAGAAATTCACTAAGGAAGAGCAGGCAGGTACCCGAAAAGATCTGCATGCACTCTATGAAATGCAAAAATCATCCTGAAACTTCGCTTTTAGAAACGATCACATCAAGATACACTTTATGGAAACCGTAGACTTTCTGGCCCCGTACAACCGGGGCTTAGACATTTTTGACTTTTACCTCAACAAACGTTTGCGCATAGGTCAGCATATTAACTCCCCCTTTAGAGCCCAATCCGATTCCCACGGGTTTAACTTATACGTGAATGAGAACAATGGTTTATTTTACTACAAGGATCATGTATCGGGGAACTTTGGCAATGCCTTGGATTTTGTCATGGAATTATTCGGTGTCGATTATACTCAGGCAAAATATATGATTCAATCGGATTTATTCCTCAGAGAAAGAAAAACAACATTTACCCATCTGGACAATCGTAGAAAAAAAACATCTGAAGAAAGCAATGTAGTAATTACCTATCAAAAACGACACTGGTCACGTGCCGATGTAGCCTTCTGGCAACCTTACTGCCTGGACGCCTTTGACAAACCCCTATTCTACATCCACGAACAGTTTGGCCTCTACCCAGCCGAGTACGTCACAATTCAACGCCCCGACTACCAATACCAGTTTTATTACGAAAATTCGTGCCCACTCTACAGCATTGCCTTCCCTTCGGGAAGAGTGAAAATCTATCGGCCCCTGGCCGATAAAAAAGGCAAATGGCGATCCACCACTACTACAGACGATGTGTTTGGTCTGCATCTGTTGGAAAATGACTTACCTTGTGTGTTTATTATGGCCGGCAATAAAGACACGATCAGTTGCACTTCTCTGCTAGGTATGTTTGTCTGCATTGCTACTCCGTCCGAAAAAGTACCTCTTCCTCCCTATCTCTATCAGGTACTGAAAGCCAAAGCCCGCAAGATTTTTGTTCTCTACGATGCCGATAAAACAGGTCGAGAAGCGACACGGGACCTACAGACACTCTATCCGGAAATCATAGATGCCTCCGCACCTGTATGTGTGTTGCATCAGGCCGACCCCACAAAGAAGGACTTTGCCCATCTGATTCAAACGTATCGGCATCATGCAGAGGCTATTCATAAACTACGTGCCTATTTTTCTACCCTTATTAATCAATTTCAAAACCAATAATCAAAAATCAATAAAAGATATTTATATGGCTACTACCGAGATTGTAACGCTCCATGACCTGTATGAAAAAATACGCCAAACCTATAATTCCCCCTGGTTTGATGAGGTCACCGAAATTAACCAGTGCTATCAGTTACTGAAAGATGTACTTCCACTAGTGAGTGTGGAAACACTTATCCGCAAAGCCAGAGCCGCAGCCCTGGCACATGGAAGTACAAAACTAAAAACCTCCCGAATTATCCAACATAAATACTGGGAGCTAACCTATCCGTCTGAGCCTATGCCGGTAAAGATACCTCGCTACAATCCGAATCAGTTGTAATTCTAACCAGGCATACCCATGATTATCTTTCAGGACCCGGAACGAGAAAAAAGTCTCTTATACAGACTGCTTCTCTCTCCACATGAACAACTCTACATCAAGCGGGTAAATGAAAATCTGTTCGACCATCCATTGTATCAGCAGCTTTTTTCCATCCTGCGATTGATGTATAGTAAAAGCTACCTGATTAGCCCTCAAACGGTAGAAGATTTTATCCGTCAGGTCAGTAAGGCGGCCAACAGCGACCAGCTTATCGGGCTTGTTCAGGAAGCCTGTCCACAGGGAGTGACTACCCAGGAGCAAATCCAGTACCTGACCAGTGTCTACCACAACCGTAAAATCAATCAGCTCAATACCCGTGTGGCCCTGATGCAACAGCAGAAGACACCCCACCAGAGTATACTTTCCTTTATCCAGAAAGAAATCCAAACCCTGGAGCATACCCATGAAGTAGAATCTATTGAGGCCATTTCCGATAAAACCAGAGCCCGTATCGAATACGCACGTGTGCACGGACCTAATTTAATCCGAACAGGTCTGCAAGGGCTCGATGAAGCCATTGGGTTAACAGGTTCTACGTATCTGCTGGTATGCGGAAAATCCGGCGAAGGCAAATCCTCTCTGCTTAATCAACTCTTACTCAATATGCTGCGGTTTAATACCGATGTTTCGGTGCTGTATCTGAGCATGGAAATTGAAAAGGTCAAAGTCGTCGAATGTCTGGTTGCCAACCTGAGCCGTATTCCCAAAGACAGGCTCAGGGGAAAAGGGAATTTCAGAATCACCGACGCCGAAATGCAGACCATTGACTCGATGCTTACTCTTATTAAAAGCTTTGAGATAGAAATCGAGTATGGCCCACTTAGCAGTGAACAGGCATCTCTTCTGATTGATGTCTTTGTTGCCAAGCAGCGAGCCCGGTATGGGGAGAAAAGAAAGGTAGTAGTAGCCGCCGACCATCATTTATACATCGCCATTGAACACAACGACCAGCAACAATCCATCAATCAATTTTCCAAAATGCTGGCACACAAGAAAGAAGAACACGGCTTATTGGCAATCCTTCTCTGCCAGATGCACGAAAAAAGTGAAGAACGGGCGGCGGATGGCTTACCTGTTCCTCCAGCCTTGAAAAACATCATGTTTCCCGGTATGCTTAAAAAAGACTGCGATGTAGGGGTATTGATCTGGCGAAAAAACAGGGTTGCCTTTGACGAACCCAAACCAGAGGTAGAAGAGGTAGAACTCTGGATTGAAAAAAACCGGGACGGCCAACCCCTGATCGGTATTCCGGTTTGCTTTACTGGCAAATATGGTATCTTTGAAGACACCCATCCCTCTTTAGCCTCGATGAATTTATTTATGCCTGATTGTGCGTAAATCTATATATAGAAGAAGCACCCAGCGAACTCAGAGTCAATAGCAAAAAATATAGAAGCAAAACAATTGGAATGGAATAATCCTGGTCTTCTGGGCCAGGATTATTTTTTTAGCACCCCTCTTTCTTTACCAGTAAGACGTATATTTATCAAAGTTTTTCTTTGATAGGAGCAAAAATTAGTTGAAATTAATCAATATTTTTTATTCACTCATCAACCTTATTCCGAATCATGTATACGCTCATTACCCACCCCGTATTTTATTATGCGGTTAGTTTAGTTACTATTGCTTTTTTTGTCTATTATATAAAAGGAGTCAAAAAGAAGGTCTATGAAAGGCAAGAGCAATATTATTCCAAATGCAGAGAATTACAACAGATAACGGAAGAATTGAAACAGCAAAAGAATGCCTATCAGCTATACGAACGAATATACCAACAACTGGAAGAAATCACATCTGCCCAGATAAGCGATAACCGATTTTGCCTCATCTATGATGAAAAAATAAACGAAGACATTCCTCTTCTGATTACGATCCGCAAGAACAATTCCATCCATATGAACTGCCACATTTTAGGTAAGGAAAAAACAATACACATAGGTGGCTTAACCGTCCTGACAGAAGAGAAAGCAAAAAGAATCAATTACTTTATAGGAAATATTTCACTCAACAAACCATATAGGGGAAAAGGGATAGGCTCCCGTTTGTTGCAACTCCTTCTTACCATAGCAGCAACTGAAAACGTTTATAAGATCTATGGAAGAATCAGCTATGTTGATTGGGGAAAAGTAGAGAAGGTGCAGAATTTCTACCATAAAAATGGATTTGATGTACAACTCGACTATTCCAACAAAGAAGGTCACCTCTGCAAGTATCTAACGAAAAAAGAGCAGCCCACGGACTGCTCTTTTTTATCAGCACCAGGTAAATAGGTCTCAATGGAGAATTTTAAACAGCACAGGAATAGCCGCACCTAGTGCCACCCAAAGCCCCCGTCGGGGCTTTTTCTTTTGCAGACGAGCCAATTGTTCAACTTGTACCTTACGATCAGTTTCCAGTTCCTGAATGTACGCTTGTTGCGAATCAAACACCAGACGAGTCTGTGTCAGTTGTTTTTGCAAGAGCGTAATTTGCTCCTCTTGCAAACAAAGGGCACTATCCTGTTTTTGCTGCACCTCTCGCAGCAGTCCGACATACACTTTCAGGCTGTCAAACTGAGCCAGTTCTGCCACCACTTTACTGGCGACTAGTTGTGCTTTTTTGTTCGGTTGGAAAATAACGCTCTGTGAGAATGCGTTCGGCATCAGACAGAGGCAGAATCCGCACAGGATCAGTCGGTTTACGGGCAAGTAGTTTTTCATAGGCTTGTTGTTTGGTTTTAAGCTCGGTAATCTGGACATGCAACCCATCAATGGTTTGTTCATAATAGACTGTCCACAGACTATCTACCCGTGCCTGGTTTCGGTAGCGGGTCAGGTCCTGGCTGTAGATGTGTAATTGCTGGTTCTGACGGGTAATCTGGCTGTTTTTCTTCCAGATTTCGGAGACAAAGGCAGTAATCACTCCTACCCCAAGCAGGATATAGCCTACCCACAGGTAACGGCTCACTTTCTGCTTATACAAGGTGTGTAGTGTTTGCATGGCTTTTTTTACGGGTTGTAGATTCATACGAGTCAGGGATTAGTGGAAAAATATAGGTACGGTGAAAATGAAACATGCTGTAGCTGGCAAGAGCCACCGCCCACTGAAAACCTGCCAGTTGCCAGGACAAACTACAGCTATAAATCAGATTGGCGAGTGAGAACAGCATCAGAGCTGCAAAGGGCAGCCGTAGCAGCAAAGTCCAGCGTTTCATCTTTCGCCGCAAGAGTGGTTCTTTCAGTACATCGTGGATAAATCGAAAGGAACTATAAACCGTAAGCAGATTTGCAGCCAGGCAAATTAGTTGGATACCCATTTGTTTTTTAGATTGACAAGTTGTTGGATGAACCGTTTGGGACTTTTGGCAAAGTCCAGCATGAGATAGGCCAGCAGTACCGTAGATAGCTTCTCACCAAATCCTTTAAAACCCAGCAAATGAGCCAGTTCCGGTCCCAGATAGGCCGATAGTACCGCCGAGAGAATAATCAGAATGGCGTATTTCCACCACCGTTCGGTTTTCTCGGACAGAATGGCATGCAGCACAGTTGCCATCAGCGACAAAAACAGAAGCAAGGGCGAGAGACCCCACTCTTCGAGCAGTTTTTTAAACATAACCGTAGCGAATCAGGCTATTTTTTTGAGACGGACAAAGCCGAGTACATCCAACCCTTTGCCGTCGGTATCGGTAGCCAAACGGGTTTTGCGTACCATTTCAGTTCCTTCGCGGCTGCCAGTCGTATTGGAGTTACCCTCTACACTTTCAAAATACCCATTTGGATGCACACGACAGACAATGCCCGCGTGCCCAGTGCCTCTCGAATGGGTATTGACAAAGATGACAATATCGCCTGCCTGGGGTTTTTCTACCCGTTCCCAGTAGAGAGACTGTCGAAAGTTGCCCCAGGTGTAAATCGTGGAAGGGGTGATTTTCTTCTCTATTTCAGCACCTGCCAATGAAAGATCAATCCCAAGCCGCTCTTGAATATTTTCAATGGCTTCTGTGACAATGACCTTACAGGCAATCATGCACCAGGCATAGCCCTTGACAAACCCGGCCCGGCGGGCTCTGGCTTCAAATGCCTTGTTGTAGAATCCCTGGTTGGGAGGAATTTCCTTTACGCCCAGGTATTTCTCTGCGACCACTACGATTTCTTTCTTTATTTCTTTGACTACATCCATCTATACTACTGACTAATCGGTATGAATCCTTTCTATGTGATCACCTCACAAAGACAATATTAAATGATTATCATTTTTAAAAACAATCAAAGATAAATAATTGATTTATATCTACCAACTATTGGGTATAAAAATATCCACACCTATTTGCACCTCTCATTTCTCTGCATATTAAGCATAACATCCCCGGTTAGGAGCCAGTCCATTGTATTTTCTGCCTACTTTGCTTCCCATTTCATAGAGATTACCTGTAGGAAGTGGTCGGTAACGGTTCTTCACATCACCTGTAGCTGTAAACTGAGCTATCTCTCCAAACAGGTTGTTCTCCAGACCAGCACTCGCAGGTACCCCTTTGGTATCCAGCATCGCTGTGAGCAGATTGCCTTTGATTGAACAGGTTCCGGTGACAATTGCCTGTCCGTCTCCATAATTATGAAACCCACCATGATACGCATCGGTGGATAGACGAAGGATATACTTGGGAATGCGGGCATTGATCACAAATACATTGTTTTCAATGTAGATATCCGAGTGGATGTTCACAGGGCCATTGTCAAAACTGCGAATGTTGTAAATGGCATACACACCTTCCTGTGGCCCCTGCACAGGGTCATCGTAGGGCATAAAGGTGGACACAAAGGTATTGCCATAGATTCTTACCCGTGACCGCTGATTGCGGCTAGTGATCAGATTGGCAACCCTTGTTCCGCAGTAGATCAGGTTGTAGGCTACCGTCAGCTGATCAGTGGTGTAATAGGCGGCTCCGTCCTGGTTATAGTCCCCAATCACTTCTTCCACTTTCAGGTTCTGGCTCATATCTATAAAATTGAACCGGATATCCAGATCGTGGTTGGATGCCTCAATAGCCGCCTTATAAATGACGGTAATATCGTTGTGATGTACCCGTACCGAGAACCGATGACCCCGGTTGGAGGCACGGTTGCGGTGTTCGAGTGAGAGCTGATTGCGGAACCGATTGGCTGCCAGGACCACTCGCATCGAGTCTGTGGCCCAGATTTCCCACGAGAACTGAGGCGATTTTTCCTGCCAGAACCGATTGCCCATCTCAAATACATTGCCTATCCCCAGCGTGTCCGTTTGCAGATTATAATAACGGCCATTGACATAGACGGTGAAATCAATCATTTGTTTGACGCCATAACTCCGCTTCTCACACTGGAAGGTGCAAAACAGAATCTGGATATTGATACTGTTGCCCCGAATACAAATGGTTCCAATAAATCCATCTCCCTCGCGATTCCAGTTGTCACCTGCTTCGGGCGGACCATAGCCCGCATTTTCCAGATAGCATTGGTCAATGACACAATCCTCGGTTTGAATGCCCAAGCCAATCCCCTGCCAGAAGGTGTCCTGGACAGCACACTGTGTCCAGACCACATAGCGGGCCTGCCTCACACTCCAGGCAGCTCTGCCCTGATAGTCCATCCCATTGACCCGAACCTGGCGGAATTCCATGTCCATTTCGGTCATTTGATAATTAGTGGTCTCAAACAGAGCCAGATTCCACTGGTTTTGCGAACCCTGATTGGCCGTAAACTGTAGTTCTACCCCCTGCTGGCATTCGATGGAAATACCTGGTATCAGGTAGATACTGGGAAGCAGGGCCACACCCTGTGTCACCCTGACACAGGTGCCGTGTTCAAACTGTGATTCGTAGACAGCTTTGAGCTGGCTGGCTGTGCAGTCCACATACTGCCCCTGGATGCGTACCGATAGTACATCACTCCACTCACTGACAAGAATCTGCCCCACCACCGAGCGGATCCGATATTCGACAGAATAGGTATCGGCTGGTAGTTCGAGCTCTCCTATCTGATGTTCAAAATAGCGTACCGATTCGGTTTGGCGAAGATAGGCCGGGTCATTTTCGGTATAAATACCATAGGGAGAAACGACGGGTGTCAGGGTAGAAAGATCGGTAAATTCGCCTTCGGCAGCGGTGCGGTACTGAATCTGATAGGAGAGATAATCGGCCTCATTGCCTTTGCGCCAGGTAAGGTGAATGCGGCTGGCGGCCACACAAAACCCGTGGAAATGGGTCGGAGTGGCAAGCTCACTATCCACATACAAATCCTGCTCACGGGTCAGACGAACCGTATTGGACCTGACATTCTGAGTCAGGGCTAACACCTGATACTCATAGGCTTCCCCGTATTCAAGGAGGCCTGTATCCGTATAATAAGTCTGGGCAGTAGTAGCCAGGGTGAGAAAAGCGGTTTCCCCTTTTTTGCGCCGCTGGATGCGATAGGCTGTTTCGGTGCCCAACGCCCGCCAGCCCAGATAAGAACTTCCCTTGGCAGCCATCCCTTCCAGCACCATACCAATGGGAGCAGTGGTGGTGCGGGCATTTTCCCACACGAGTTTGTATTGATTGGACGAAAGAGCCATAGACAAGTAGTAATGAGAAGTAGCAATAGATTAGACGACCACTGTATAAAAGAGTTGTGTGACATGGATGGCTTTACTGATCTGTCCGTCCAGATGAGTCACCCCGGAGATTTCGATCTTGAAGGGCGTATTGACAGGTCCTGTCAGCATGGATATATTCGAATAGGTATAGGTGTCATTGGTTACGATGCCTGTGACACTATTTCTCGACTTTACGCGAAGGAGCACATCTGAAGCAGTCGCTTTGCGGACATAGATTTCGAAGTTATGCGAGGGGGTAATCTCTTCGATGATAATCGAGAGTTGTGCACCGTCACAGACCAGAAAGGCTTTCTGGTGATAGGCGATGCGTCCCCTTTCGTCGAGCCGGGCAAAAAGTACACTATTGCCCGTGACCGACTGCACGGGAACAGGGCTAGCCACAGAAGCGGTTTTACTGTGCTGATAGAGAAACCGATACTGGTTTTCTTCACACTGGATGCCGCAAAACTGGTCAGCCCCAGAATAGAAGTTGTATCCGCTTCCCCCACCCCAGCTATCAGCGATATTGCCCCCTGGAAGCAAGCGAAAAAACTGGTTGCCCAAAAGCGGCACAATCCAGTAGCGGCGTCCGATGATGCCCCCAGACAAGGTAGTCACATCAGAGAGACCCGTGGGAAAATTGACCACCAATACATCTGCTTCCGGATCATCAATATGGATAACAGGTGCCGTATAGGTGGCACCCCCTTGCTGGAGAGGGGTGGTAAAAACTGCGTCAAACCGTTCTTCGATCCGTTCATAAACCCCCACCAGTTCGGAAAACAAGGCACTACTGGAAACGGGGTTAGGACTGGTTTCCTCTACTGTCTGCTCGACCTCATCTTTGGCTACACTTTGCTGGAAGGTGTCTGAGAGCAGTTTAGTGGAAGGAGCTTTCTCTACTTCCTGTTCCAGAACCTGGGAAAGGTTGTACTTGTTGATATAATCAGAGAGAGGTTCTTCATCCAGACGGGTGTAGACGCTACCTGTCCAGCAGAAGGTCTGACTGGTGTCTTTTGCCACGTAGAGCATATCAGATTCTCCCATCAGCGGAAAGGCACCTTTGGCAGCAAAGAACTGAATCTTCTCTGCGGCGGTGGGCAAAGTCAGCGTCAAGGGAGCAAAGGCAGAGGCATAGAGCTGCCGAAACACTCCATTACTACACTCAAAAACAACCAGATCGCCTTTGTCAAGCACCAGATCAATCTGTCCATCCAGTGAAAAAACAGCACTGTGTGTAAAGAGCAGTGTAATGGAAGATACCGACGCATTAGTTAGATGCAAAAGGTGTCCTTCCTCGAATACACCCAGAATAGCGGTGATTTCCCGATCCGAGCCTATAGCTACTAAATCTATGCGGTCAAACTTTTCCTTGCCTCTCAGATCAATCACCGAAGCCGTGTCCAGTGGATGGATAATTGTATTCCGACGTAGGCGGTAGTACAGGGTCGCATTAAACGAAAAAGAAAGCGAGGTGATGAAGTCCTTCACTTTTCTGGCAAGAGCAGAAAAAAGGGTATTCAGCCTTCCTTTTCCAGTGGTCAGTACATAGTCTGCTGCCACATCGGCATCAGGTTCTACGAGTAATTCCTGTCCACCGTTCTGACGGCTGACCAAAGTAGATAGATCCACAGGCTGGGTGAGCTCTGCGTACTGGCTACCCGACCAGCGAAACTGCCGATTGTCCGTTGTGAGAATATAGATTTTACCACTTTCGCCCATGACAGGCAGGTTCGCAAGGGTAGCCACTTCCACCACATCATCTACATACGAAGGCAATTGTGTAGCTGGGATTTTGCCGTCTACCACATCGGCTTTCTGTGCCAAGGCATCGGCCACGGCTCCACCGGATACCGCATTTACATCGCCTGTTGTGATGGTCTGCGAAACGGTAAACGTGCTGGAAAGCAGTGTCTTCACATAGCGAAGCAGTGTATTGATAGCTTCGCGAAGGGTAATTTTTCCATTTCCATCCAAAGGCACAATATCGGCTGCATCAGGCGCAGGAATGAGTAGAATGGAATCTTGCGCAGTCTGGTTCTGTGCGTAGGCAGATAAGTCCACTCCTGCCGCATCCACAAGTGTCCAGTGTGTACTATCCGTTCCCCACTGAGCAATCGCTGAGAAAGTCAGCCCACAGTCCGCTAAGGGTTTGAGACGGTATTTTTTTCCCGAAAGCGAATCGGCTGTATTTTTCAGGATATAGCATTCGAGCCCTTCGTATTTGCCGCGAATCGTAGCCATGTCAGCAAACGAAAGAGCCTGTGATTTGTAGTCCAGGGGAGCTCGGCCTTTGACTTCAAAGCCGCTAATAAGCGGACTTCCTCCTTCCAGCATGGGTATCTAAAAGAAAAATCTCAACTGGTAGCTGCTTATATCTACTACCAGGTTGTTCATATACACGTAATAGTCCTCACTCAGAGAACCAATTATAAGCCTACGTGTTTCAGGGTACTGCCCTTGGGTAAAAGAGGGTAAATTTTCATTACCCGTTGGATTGAGAATACTTGTCAGTAAGCCCCATGCCTTCGGATAGGCTACCCATAGATACTGCTGCTGAGTGGTATAGGTGAGCTGGAAGTTTCCCTCGGCCTGGTTCTGGGAAAGACCAGACAGAATTTCTGAACCCGAAATAGTCCCTCGTTCCGTTACACCATAGAATACAGCTTGCTCGTAGGTCATTGTCTGTGTGAGAACCAAAGGTGGTTTGGAAAGCCGGTTCACCGCATACATGTAGGTCAACGGCGCAGGAGCTATGAGGGGCATGTCCTGAATGATTTGCTCAAAGATGCCATTTTCTGCAAGGGGCGAAAGAGGTATCACAGTCCCATTTCGAGTCAGGCTATGGGAAAGTATCATATCATCGTGCCGGATATAGGACAAAGTTAACACGGGCGAGAAACTACTTCCTGCTACTGCCCGTACCGGACTGAGCGTAAACGCTACGGTGGCTTCTACAGTGGGCCGCAATGCCTCATACATGGACTTGGACAGATGGTAGTATTCAGCCGGATAACTGACTAGTCCACCCTGAAGCCCTGCCAGTTTATTGTGAGAGAGGGGAACCGAAAAGGTTTGTTTACTGGTCTTCAGTACCAGATTGCCATTCTCATCCAGAATCAGGCTTTCAATCATTTCTGCGTCAGTGGTATTGGTCAGTTTAGTAACATACAAAGGCGTGTGACACCGCGTATACGGATACAAACAGGCATCCTGTGGACAAACCTCTAAGGTATATACACTGCCATACACCCCAATCGCCTGTAAAATCGCTGGAAGTTTTTCGTCCGGGATCAGATTTCCAAAACGCCCAGCCGCCACTTCCATACCCACAGAGAGCCAGGTATACACTGATTGTTCAGGTACGTGTCCGATCTGGGCTTGCTGAACTTCCCACAGTGCCTGCATAATCAATCTGTTCTGAAATGTATAGAGGTAATCCTGCGTGGTATACATGATGCTATGCATTAGCAATCTGTGTAAGGCGTAGTCTGATAGGCAGACAGCAGTTGTAAGGCTGTATTCTGATACCCTCTGCACAAGAGAAGGTTGATTAAAGCAGCCTCAAGCCGTGTCTTCTCATACGCCTTCATCCAATCAGTGGTCGCCACAGGTTCGGTTACTGGCAAAGTCAAAAGCATATCAGCCATTGTCTTTTCCACTTCCAGCGTATAGAAATAGGAAACTTCTTTTATAAATGCATACTGTACAGTCTGGATTGAGAGTACCGAAATATCTTCATAGGAAGCTGCTGCCGACACCGGTGTAGCGACTATACGTACATAAGCGTTCTCCGTCTTGTGCCACAAAACCTCTCCTACCGTATAGGTAAAAACCAGGGGTGAATACACCAGACTCGCATAGAGAAGCAGTTTTACAAACCCGCCGGATGGCAGAATCAAGGCAGCTTCATACCCTACAGATGCAGCCTGTAGAGTAAGTGGTTGCTCTACAAAACGGCTGTTTTTGTAGGTTTTCAGTGTAGTCACCCAGCGAAAATAGAAATCCTGACGCGCAGGATTCGCACCTCCATATCCTGTCGGATTCGTAGCAGAATATAGCCCCGTCGTATCGACTATAACGAACCTGCGGGCCGCATAGTCGATCACCTGTATTTCAAACGTAGTATCCAGGACCATTGGCATAGAAGCAATAATGAATCAATAATACAAATATCAACTTTAAAATCAATATTAAAAACAATTATCCTGAATTTTATACCGAAATCATTTCTATATGCTTCCTATTCATTCTTCTTCCATTTCACGGATTGTCCACTCTACTGCCTCCCCGCCAGGTGTAACAGCCAGTACATTTTTCATTGCTTTATCGGCCTTCAGGGTAGCCAAGTTGGTCAGAGCCGACAAGAGATTTTCTACCACCGCAATGGAGGGTGTAGGTTGCTTAACTGTTTGTACCCATTGTTTGAGGTCGAATTGAAAAAACAACTGTGCCGTAAGTTTATTGACAAATCGTGTCCAATAGTCTTCCTCCTCGTCATCATCACCCAGATTCCCAAGCCCTACTACGGTTACCAGTACGAGGGCATCAAAGACCAGTTTGCGTAGATTACGGTTTTCCAGTTCGGTCAGTTTTCGTTGCAAGGAAAGTTTGCGTAAGGTTATGATCTGGTGCAGGTAGTCTTTTGCCAGTAGTGCCCCTGTAACCCAATAGCCCTGGCGAAGTTTTCCATAACGGTCTATGGTGGCATAGTTCAAATCCGGATTTGCAGCACTGAAATAAAGCCGTTCTTTGATAAACGAGAGCATCCAGTTTTTAAAGAGCATTACCGCTTTGGCTAGTCCATAATAATTGTAGTTATACCGTTGCGAAGGATCATAAAACCCTTGTTTGGTCGAAATCTGGTATTTCCAGCGGTTTACATCTTCAATGGTGGGTGCAATAGCGGGACTTGTTACCGTAATGGTTCCATCAGCCTGTAGTATATAGTTATTCCATTGCTCCTCTGTAAGTTCACCCAGGAATGAAGCTACTCGGCCGGTAATCTCGGAGGAACGCTGGAGTTGAAGCAAAAACCTGGAAAAGCGAGCAGTCACACTTCCCTCCTGTTCGGTATCTATCTGAGAGAAATTCTCCACATTAAACCGTTCAGCCAGTGCCAGGGCTTTGGGATTAAACAGCATTCGCGGAATGATGTCACTGGTCCCTTCTGTTTTGCGGTTTTTCACATCGCCTAGAAGTCGCTTCATCCCGATCCCAAAGCGGGTAGTACCTTCAGCCCAGCCGTGATTTTCAATATGATTCTTGAAAACGTCCGTGAGGCCTCCAATGGTATTCAAAAGAGCACCTGTGCCATTGAGGCCCAGAAAACTGGATACAGTTACAGAGGAAAGGGTTTCCAATATACGCCCAGCCGTTGAGGTAGCAAACGCATCTTTTTTGCCAAAAAAATACCGATTACCGTAGAGTTCAATAAACTGCTGCACATTTTCAAAATCAGCCGGGTTGTGCGATTTGGCGGCATAATACATTTTAGTAGCTTGTAATTCTACTAACACCGGGTCATGGTATTTCTTGAATATCAATTGCGTAAAATGCTGCACCAGAATACGGGAAGTATTCACTGAGAAATTGCGTTTTCGCATCACGGCCCGAAACGGAATTTTAGCATGAGCCTGGAAACTACTTTCAAACGCTTCCAGCTGCTCAATTTCGTAAGTAGACAGATTACTTTGACGATTTCTAACTTTTTGCCTGGCGACTTCGAGTAGCTTTTTAAACTGGTCTGCTTTTTTCTTTTGCTCCAATACTGTGCCTTTTTTGTCCAGCAACTGAATACGAAAGTTTCCTAACGTATCTATTTTGCTGCTATGCGATACTTCTACCTTATCGAGTATTTCTGAGTACTCCTCTAAACCACTGGCGACAAGATATGCACCCACTATGCCTTCTCTGGCATACGCCTCTTCCATATCTACAGCCAGATGTGGCATAAACGCCCGGTCACGAGGAATATGAGTATACTCGTTATCCAGCAAAAGCTCGTCGCCTTCTACACGCAGGAATTTATATAACTCCAGCTTAGCTTTAGCCAGTCTTCCCTGTGGTGTGTTTTGAGTAGCAAGCTGATCCATGGCTACAAACTCTGCGTTACGCTGACCGTTGATGTTTTCCGGAATGAAACGCCCGGTATACTCACCCGTTGCATCTTTTTCATACAGCCATAGATAGGGCTCGTTTTGCCGCTTATGGTTATCCCAGAAACGGAATTTGCGGTGCCATGCATCAGATTGAGAAGCAAAATGAGCTTTGTAGACCTCAGAGAGTAGTCTACGCAGCTTACCAACCGTTTTATTGGTTTCCGCATCCGAACGATAACGGGCAGTATCAATCAGTTTGGAAGAGGCTTGCAAAGCTGCTTGCTGGGCCGAAGTTTCGGCAATAGAACTGGTAAAGTTCGCAAAACGATGTAAATCCTTTTGGCTGTTCAATACCTGTGGGTCTATTTGAGCCTGCGTGATATGGTCTTCTATACGACGGGTAGCTAACTCATTCGCTACTTTACGAAATATACCTGCAAACTCCTGTTTGGCCAGTCCTCCGGCTGCGTTCATGTTCTGTGCCAGGTGCTGGTGCAACGCAGCCAGCTCATCGGTAGAGAGTATGTAATTTCCGGAAGCATCGCGACCAAGCAGATTCATTGTATCAGTCCGCTGTTTTAATTGTAGCAGCTCTCCTTCTTCGGCCCGGTATTGTCCCATGATTTCATCTACCATTTCCAGATACGTATATGGGCGTGCAGGGCGTACATTGAAATTCAAATACGCAGGATCGTAGACACTCATGGGGTTGATGGTAGGATTATTGCCCCAGATTTGCTGGGCTAATTCGCCAAACCGATAGTTTACCACGTGTTCGGAAAGCTGCATGATTTCCATCGGCACATCCCTTTCTTTCATACCTACCACATCCTCATAATACGAAAGAATATCAGGTGTATTATCCAGATTCTCTTCTCCTTCAAATAAAGAAACAAACGGAATAGGCGACTCTTCCTCTGTAGCTTCTTGTGTGGCTATTGCTTTCTGTTTGAGAATGTCGGTTATGGTAGTGGGCAGTGCACCTGGCTCTTTGTCTTTCCCTGAGTTTTCATCGGTAAGGGGCGAAAACTCAGGAATAAAGTTTTGGGCAGGTGTCGGAACTTTCTCGATATAATACTGCTTGAATTTTCCTTGTCCTTCCGTTTTTCCAGTATAGAGAAGTCTATCCCCATTTTTAGCCGTAATCCAAAATCCCCTGTATCCGGAGACAGAATTGAAAAGACTGCTCATAAGCGGATGGCCAGATCGGATGTATTCGGTTACGTCAATCTTGTAGGGATTTTTGTAGATGGCTCCTCTGAGTAATTCCAGTTCATCGTTTTTGATTTCTCGTTGCAAAAATGGATACAGGGAAACGATCTGCGAAAAGAAGGAATTGATTTGCTTTAAGTAGGCTGGAGAGGCATTTTCTGACAAATCCGTATGCACAGTTTTTACCACATTGTCTAGCTGTTGTACAATTTGCTTGGGCAAAAACTGAGAAAAGGAAAATCCACCCATCCCTAACCCTTTGGTATAGAGCAAATTGGCAATGAGCATTTTTTGTATATCAATCGGACTATCAAACTCTGAGTGTTTATACTCGGTAGGCAATGCCAGAAACGCATCCTGAATAGCTTTTATCTGATCAGTCGAAAAATCCTTTCCAACCACATTCGTGCGAATCATCGAAGGCTTTGCTTTCTGGTTAATGATCCGATCATGATCTACCGAAAGAGAAGTCTCTACCGATAGTAGCCTGAGAAACGCATGGTTGTAGTATTCGGGTGAGTTAATCAGTTCACCAATAATCCGACTAGACCAGTCTACAAAATGGTAAGCAGTCATCTTATCAGACAATACAGACGTATTGTACTCAGAAAGAGACTGAACCAGGTAATTCTTTAGTCCATCTTCGAGTTTCTTTTGGTTGTCCATCGAAAGACCACTGGCCGCATCGAAAAAATCCTCAAATACAGCTGGAGTGGCAATCAGTTTTAAATCCCTGTATTTTTCCAGCACCTTCGTAAGTGAATGGTAATGCATCCGGTATATCGGATTATTTTCAAGAATCGTATCCTGTAGGTTGGTTTTACCTATTGCTTTCTCGATCTGTATAAACCGATTAGCCGCTTCAATAAATGTAGAAGGATACGAAGAGTCCAGCCGGATCAGAGAAGCTACCTGATTCGTAATTTTTGAAAGTTCACTGGCATACCGATATTTTTCCAGCATGTGTAATTGCTGCTTTAAAAATTCGGGTTCCTGCATGACTTTTTTATCATCCACATAGCGGGAAAGAAGTTGTTTAATGGTATCATACCCCATCGGGTAATCATCTTTCACTCTTGGATCGCGATAAATAGGAGCCGGAAATACGTATTCATTTCCTGTAGCCTGTGATATAGTATTCTCGTACTTTCGTACCAAATCCCGATATGGATCATTGCCTTTGTAGCTATCACTCACTCTGCGCTGTGCAAGAATGGCTTTCTCGTATTCTTTTATAACAGGCTGATTGAGAAGGTACAGGACATACCTGGGGTCAATGCCTTTAAGCACCATATCGAAAAAGATTCCAGCATTCTCCAGGGTGATGCCTAGCTTGAATAAAGTCTGCAATTTAGCATTATCAGTGGCAAGATTAATCATAGTGACCATGATTGGAGCAACAGGCATCCTTTCTCCTGTTTCCATATCCAGATAATGTGTTACATACTGGTCATGTGTGGCATTTTCTGCACCTATACTATCCTCATCTTTATAGGCAAAAGGTATAGAATAAGCCCTTGAAAAATTGACATATTTGTTATTCACAGATTTTATCCATACTGGATGCCCCATCTTGCGGCTGGCAGACATTACGTTATATACATTAGAGGCAACAGCGGCAATACCAATCATGGTTTTACCAATCTTGTTCAGATTGCGTAAATCCACTTGTTTAGCCACCGAATGGGAATGAAAGTCAAAGGTTTCCCGACCTAGCAGTTTATCCTTATTGTAATCCGGACTTGCTTTTGGATTGAAAAGAAGACTATCAAACCGTTTTGTATCTACTGCCTCAACGAGATCTGGATAGTTTTTGGCTTCCGTTAAAATATCGAAATAAATGTCAAACATCTTTTTCATGGCCGAGCTGCCACTTCGCTTCCACGCAAAAAGTCCATCTACGTCAAAGTCAAATCCCAGTATACCCGGCCCTTCCTTGGGAGACACAATCGTATTTCCAGAAGTTAATTCATCAGGCAGATGTCCCACAATCACAGCGGGAATAATAGACTGTGCACCCGAGGTAGGAATACGGGCAGCCAGTAAGCGTTCCCCTACTTCACCCATGGATTTTGGTACCAGTACCTCGGCTGGGTATATGAAAGGTTGATATGTACCCTGTTCATCTTTCCCGTGAATATATCCATCCTTACCTTCTATCAGGGTACCTTTTGCCAAAGCACGCTGGAACTCGTAAAACTGCTCTTCAGTCAGGTCGTCTACTTTTCTCGGTCCTGCCCATTTGAGTTCACGGTCCCCTACAAACTTTCCTATTTTCTCGTAGAGGGCCTTTTTCTCTTCGGTCACCTCTGGCCGTTCAATCCCAAGCTCTGAAACGTTGACCAGTTTATTTCCTGGCAGACGCAGGTATTCTACCGTTTTTCCAAACCGTGCCTGCAGAAGGTTTTCGACCATTACCCCGAAAACCGGATTGTCTACGGAGATTCCGTCTTTAATGATTTCAGCGATGGCTTTGGTATGATTCTGAGCTGAAAGTGATTCGTACGCTATTTTTGTTACCCCCTCTTCTGTTAACTCCATTAAGAGTTTACTGGCATTTCCAGAGAGGATCTTAGCCTCTATTTCTTGTGCGACAAGGGCTTTCTCAGGCGAGAGATGGGCAAAGATTTTCTTACCCTGGCTCATGCCCGATATGTCCGAATGGTCGTCTGTGAGGTGCCTGGGGTTGTTCTGTAGTCCGAGCATGGAAAAATCCATATCCTGTGTCTGCCATTCTGAATCCTGGTAAGAAGATATATGAGACATACCCACCTTGATACCTGACTCAAAAAGAGCTACTTCTACTTTGTCGCCTGTGTAATCATACATCTTCTGAGCCATTTCGAGCATAGCCGGTTGCTCAGAATAAAACGACTGGTTTTTAGGTAGAAATGGGTCGGGTACTACAAACAAGGATAACTTCAAATAGGATGGCCGGGCAGAGGAAATATGCTGAGGCTGTACACCAAAAAGAAGTGGCTTGAATATCTGCCCAAAGCCGGAAAGAGAACCATAAGCACCGGTAAGCCGTTTAGCAAAATTCTCGGTTACATACCCTTGTGCATCACCACGGTTGGTATCTCCTACTCGTACAGGGTCACCAATCGAAACAAGACCATTCTCCAGTGATAGCTTAGGTAAATAAAAATCTGTTTCAACATCGCGTAGAGAGGCTAGTTTAAAACTACCTTGCTCGGTGTGATGCTGCATAGGCCCATACACACCAGCCATACGCTTAGAGACGTCAATCGTATTCTTGTAATACAATGGGTCACCCTGAAGAATGAACTCCAGGTGGAATTGATTCAGTGTGGCATTGATATACCATTGCTTTACTACTGCTTTTTGTTCTTTTCCGAGTAGCGAACCATACGTATCTTTTGCCTTCTGAGAAAGCTCAAATTCTATCCCGTCCCTGGTTGCCCTTTGAGCCGTCAGATATACGTTGTGCTCCTGCTCGAAAGCAGATGAAACTGGAATGCGTACTCCTTCTTCAAGAAGTTTCTCATAAAACGTATCTGCTTCTTTTTCAAGGGTAGAAAGGATGGATTTCACGTCCAATCCGGAGTAGAAATACTTTTTTCTGTCGTGCAAATCGCCTTTATAATACCTTCCATTTTCTACTTTGTAGTCGGCTCTTTCTACCAGTGCATCTACTTTCGACTGATCCCGAACTCCGTAATGAGAAAGGATACGCTTTCCGTTGGAGTCTTTTACAAATTTTCCGTCTATATCCTTTTCATACACAGGCTCAAAGGCTTCACTGAAGCGAAATCCAGCCAGATTATTACGTTCCTCTTCGGTCAGTTTAATTTTTTCAATCTCTTCCAGATATATATCCGGAGTGATTTTAAAAAGTTTGTAGAGGTGAATACCCGGCTTGTCAGACGGAGTTTTGTCAAAATGCCAATAACGATCACTCATCACCACAAATCCAGCTAGTTGACTATACATGTAATCCGCATCATCCATGTCGTTATAGGTGGTACCTGATTGTCCGTCCTGGCTTTTTACTCCGGCAAAATAGGCATCAATCGGTTCAGAGTTATTTCGGGCAATAGCCTTCAGAACGTTGTTATGTTCATAAATAGGAGTACGGCTGTAGGTATTAAATAAGCCATTGACATTTTTGGATAACTTCATCATCAAGTCATCACGGTAGGAGCGGATTTTCCTTGACCAGCGTTTGGTCATTGCCGCATCAAAATAGAAACTCGGTGTTTGACTACCCTGTCTTCCAGTCAAGACCAGTTTTGCCATTTCTTCGAGTTCCCCAATTCGGCTTGAAACGGTTTCTTTTGAATCTCCATCGGCCACTTTTTCAATAGTCGTATAGGTAAAGCGAGCCAATTGCACGGCAAACTCCAGCAGAGTGGCCGTTTTCTCTACGGTAGTTCCTTTTTCGCCCTCCTTGCCAGCTACATAGCGGTGAAAGGGAATGGTATGATAGCGGTACAAGGGTGTTTTATCTCTGAGTTCACGGCGGAAACGATTGTATTTTTTTAAAAGGTCTGCCTTTAATTCCTGTTTTAGTTGGGTTAACTGCTGTTCGCTTTTTCCTTCCAGAACAGCGACTTGCCATGTTTTAGCGTTAGCCTCTTTTAGCTGAGCTACCTTCTTTTCCAGTTCTGATTTTACATACGCCTCATTGTCTGCTATTTTTTCCCGCTGCAAAAGTTCAAATGGAAAGTCCTCCAAACCTACCAGTTGCATATACCCACTCAGGGTATCTACTAATCTTTGATACCCATCGTTGCCTGTTTCATCATAAAACATTCCGGTCTGTGGATCAATAAAGCGAGACAACCAGTTTCTTTCTTTTTCAGACAGTCCGTTGAACATCGCTTGCGAAGACACACCCGTGCTGAGCGTATCTTCATTCAGATACCGATTTAAAAGTCTGAATACGTTCGGTGCTGAAAAACGGTCTTTGGTATCTCCCTGGGTGTCCTGTTTGGTAATGCCAAAAATCTTGGTTCTTCCGTACCTTTAGCGCAAAAAAAGATATAATACAGAGATGGACAATCAAACAATAGAAGTTTTATTAGGCTTTTCCGAGCTACAAGTATGTTAAGTGGAGTTACAAAAAGAGCAGATAGTGATTCATTGTAGGAGTAAATTTGAAGAAAACATTTGCCCTTCCTGCTTAAAAAAGTGCAAAAAAATAAAATCACTTACTCTTCGTCACATCCGAGACT
>JACCDR011810623.1_pt1 | contig 57952 bp, 76 predicted proteins | sample 7446431 | NCBI WGS metagenome assembly JACCDR01 (sample SAMN15323443, study PRJNA562643) | freshwater metagenome | isolation source: river surface water | place: USA:Blue River Watershed | collected 2017-08-17 | reverse complement strand
GGCGGGGGCGTACACGCGACAGCCACAGCCTCCCAGAACCGACATATACGGCATTCACCCATATACCCCCTTTACGCCTACCCGGATATACCGCCCCGTTCCTTTTCCTTCGTTTTTTAGATTAGCGTACTGAGCGTGATGTGAGTACCCGAACTGAGGCGGACGGGACGTGAACGGTCGGCCCCCGGCCACAAAACCTGGAGGGGTTTGCCCCCCTCCTGACCCTCACAGCGGGGGCGTCACAAACCCGTAACCGAACCAGTGGGCGAACATGGCCGCGTACTCCGGGTCGGCCGCACACCGTTCGCCGAACGCGAACGCCGCCTCGTCGTCGCCAAACCGTTCCATCAGCCAGTCGCCGCACACCGTACCCGCCCCGGCGTCGGCCATCGCCCGCAACTCCTCACCGCCGGCGTGACGCAGCCGCTCGACGGCGTCCGGGATCAGACACACCTTCATGGCCAGCGACGACCGGGCCGACTCGCTCGGCCCGTTGAACGACTCGCGGCCCCACGTCGGCGTGTACCGCACCCGCAGCACGCCCCGCCACGGCACCAGGTTCATCTCCCACCTGGTGTACAGGGGCAGGCCGGTCGTGACCGTACCCGCGTCGGCCAGGTACGACCGCCGGCCGACCGCCCCGGCCTTCAACAGCCACGGCGACACCTTCTCGCCGATGTACGCGAACCGGCGGCCCGTTTTCACGTCGGCCGCCGTCATCGTATGCAACACCGTCCCACCTCCGTACCGCATCGCCACGCGGCCTCCGTACCGCTCGAACGCCAGCGCCGAACAGGCGTCCAGGAACGCGCCCTTGTCGAACTCCTTACCGTCGAGCGATTGCAGCACGTCACAGACGAGCGTTCGCCATTCCCGGTGCGCCATGATCAGGTCTCTCGTGTCGTAGGATGTAGGAAGGGGCAGCCCCGCCCGCGGCCGGGCGGGGCGTCCGAAAGCGTCAGTCGGCCAGCACGTCCTCCCGCCGCACCCACTCCCGCCAGCAGACGCCGTGATGGTTGACGGCGACGTACACCCGGTTGCCGCCGTCCCGGATCACTTCGCCCGACACGACGACGCCGAACATGTACTTGGTAAAGAACTTGACGGTCATGACAGGCCTCTCTGTGTGAAGGTGTGAAGGACTAGCTCCGGGTGACGGCTTTCGACGGTGTCGGCACGGTGGCGTAGCCGAACTCGCGGTGCGTGACGACCAGCGCGCCGTAAGTGGGCGGCTTGTACTCGTACACCTTGACGGCGACGCCGCAGGTCGGGTGCGGGCACTTGACGACTTTGCGATCGGTCGTCAAGGCCTTGACCCACACGACCTCTTCGCGGCCGACGACGGGCCGATTGCAGCACGGGCAGCGACGGTCGATCATCAGGTTGCCGAGGGCCATGGTAAGTCTCTCTGACTAGGTGTGAATGAAGGGGCCGCCCGCAACGGGCGGCCCCGTGTACAGGTTAGGACAGGCGGCTCGTCTCGACTCGGTGGGCGCGGGCGTAGCCCGCAATGGCGCGGGCGGCCCGACTCGCTTGCAGGTAGTAGTCGTAGGTGCCGAGACAGGTGTCGCCGACGTACACGCCGTAGGTCGTGTTGGCCCCGAACGCGCTCTCAGCGTAAGCGGCGGCGAGGGTCTTGCGGTGGTTCAAGAAATCTTGGTAGCCCCGCTCGAACAAGTCGTCGGGCACGCCGCCGGTCACGAGTCGGATTTCGACGCCGCCGCCGAAGGTCATGGGCATCTCGCCGGGCAGGTCGTCACTCGCCTCACACAGGTAGGCGTCGTTGCTACGCTCGAACGTGCGGCCGTCGAACTTGCGGGCCGGGCAGTCGTGAACGGTCAGGTAGTCGTCGCTCGGGTCGGCCGTCAGGAACAGGCAGAACTTGAATCGGTTCTTCTCGATGCGGCCCCGCTGAACGTTGTGGGCGAAAGCGTCGGTGGTCGCGGTCATGTCAGTTCTCGTGAGGGTGTGTGAGTGTGAGTGGGGGCGGCCCGACGTTCGGGCCGCCCGCGTGTAGTAGGTCAGTTGAAGCCGCGGCGCACGAGCAAGTGCATCAAGGTTCTGGGGTGGGTGTCGGGCCGGCGGGCGCAGGTGCCGGTGTAGAAGTAGCGGGTGGGCCGAATGAAGGTGCCGTCGAAGTCGATGCACTCGAAGACTTCGGCCCGCACGCCGAAGGTGTGCTCGTTCTCGGTGATGTCGAAGCCGATCAGCACGGCCTCTTCGGTGCCTTCGTAGGGGCAGGTGTAATGATCGTAAACGGCCCGAATCGTGCGCGTCATTTGTCGTTCTCGCTTGCCGTTGCGTGTGAGCGAATCGCCCGCGTAGTGCTGTCGGCCGTCAGTCGCTCACTTCGCCCCGTCGCCCTTGATTTTATCGCCCTAATTCGGACTGCCAACGCGCATTTTTCGGGATTTTTCAGGTGCGTTTTCGGCCGTGGACAGGAAAGGACGACGGCCAGGACAGGTGCCAAGGACAAGGAGAGGAGGACAGGTGCGGAAAGGGCACGACGCGGCCGGCCCGCCCGCCCGGACAGGTTCGGTTCGGGCAGGAAAAGGACTGCCTGGTGCCGGTCTCTCGCGGCACGCGAGTAATCCTATAGGGGGCGGGCAGGGGCGGGCCGGCGACGACGTGGGGCGGGGCAAATCCTGGCCGCATTTCGACAGAACTGGCCGCTCCTTGGCCGATCTCAGGCCGGCAGCGGCATTCTACGCTTTGCCTATTCCGACGCTAGGAGCGGGCTTTTATTCGATTCGGCAGATATGGTGTCACACTGCATCTATCGTGCGTGTGCAGTGTGACAGGTGTGCGAAAGGCCCGTGCAAAACGGCCAGGTCAAATGGAACAGCCAGGTCAGGAACGGAGATATACTGCCATATACCGGATATACTGGTGCGGCCTAGCGGAGCACGCCACACCGCCGCTTCGGGACGACCAGGACGGCGAACGCCCCGGAACAGGCGTCAACCCGGTCCTTGTACTTGCCGAAAGGGAATCCGACAAACTCCTCCTTGAAGGCCGGCACCCACGGGGCGTCGATGGGCAGGTACACGTTGCCCCCGTTCACCTGAGTGCTGAACGTGTCCGCCCGGTCCACCTTGGTGCCGACGGCGGGCTTGGCCGTGACTCGGAACCCGGCCAGCATACGGATCGTGTTTTCGACCGACTCCTTGCCGCCGCTGCCCGGCTCCTGTTCCAGCCCGATCTCCACGGCCCGCCCGTCGTCCTCGGCCGTCCGCCGGATGACGGCTTCCCGGGCGTAGCTGTCCCACTGGCCCCGCTTCTCGTCTTCGACAATGTACCGGCCGAACTTGGTGACGGCCATCCGGATGCCGACGGTGAACGCCCCGCCGCCGGACGTGCCGGCCTTGTCCCAGAATCGGACTCGTCGGACAACCGGGTCGTTCGGGAACGCCATGTCCAGGTCTTTGAACCGCTCGACCTTGAACATGCCGCCGCCGAGCGGGATCGGGTTCTGCCGGTACTGGGCGGAGAAACCGAACTGGCCGAGCGTGTCCTCCTGCTCCAGCAGCACGTCCTTCGACAACCGGACCGGGTCGAGGAGGCCGCCCGCCGAGTAGTACCGCTTGAGGCCGGGCGGCTGGACGAGGTCCGACAGTTCGGCCGGCAGGCAGACGTGTTTGACCTTTCGCCGCTTGAGGAAGTGGGTTGTCGGGTCGTCCAGACCGAGCCGCTGCATCACCAGGGCGACGACCGACACGGCCTTGTCCACCAGCCGCGTGCTGAGGGTCGTCTTGATCCAGCGGTTGATGGTGGCGAGTTCGGCCGGGGACATCGCCTGTTCGGGACTGACCGGGTCGTCGATGCCGATGAAGTGGGCGTGGTAGCCGAGCACCGAGCCGCCGCTGCCGACGCCGTACCGGAAGCCGCCCTTGGTGGTGGCGAAGTACGCCTTCGTGTTCTGGTCGTCGAGGATCTGCACGTCCGGGAAGAACAGCCGGTACTTCTCCGACTGCACGAGCGCCCGCGTCTTCCGGCTCAGGTCCTGTTGCAGGGCGAAGGCGTAGGACGCCCCGATGTACCGGAAGCCCATGAACCGCGTCCAACACCAGGCCGGGAAGAAGATGGACGTGACGGACGACTTGGACGTGCCCGGCGGGATGTTCGTGACGTGGTCCCACAGCTTCGGCCGGCCGGCGAAAATCCGCTCGGCCATCTGCTGGTACTCGTTACACAGGTACGGGATGTGCCAGTTCCAGACGGGCCGGTCGGGGACGACCTCGTGCCAGAACTCCTTGACGAACTCGTAGAAGTCGTCCCGGCAGACGGACGCCGCCAGCTTGTGGGACGCGAACTGGGTGTGGACGCCGCCCGGGTTGGATTTGGGGGTGGTCTTGAACGACGCTAGGACTGGCATATCGCACCGAGCCTCTTGGGTAGGGGGCCGGTGCGATTATAGCGTCAGGAAGTGAAAGGTTCAACGGCGGCCGTCTTTTCCCACTCGGAAAGGTACAGTCTGAGTTGTTGGTCGGCGTGTTCGGGGGTCATAGAACCTTCCACGAACAGCCGCATCTTCCAGATCGCCCGGAGCAGTTCTTCGGCGGACAGACCGCCCCGCCGGGCCAGCCGCTCCATCGTCTGCTGGTGGTTCTTCTCCATCTGCGGGGCGTGCGGGGCGGCGAACGCCCACGGTACCGATGACAACGGCGTGTACCCGGGCGGCCATCGCAACTGATTCCAGATGATCGGGAACGTCTTCGGCGTGGCGTTAATTGGTCGCCTCCTCCACGATCTCGGCGTCGATGATGATCGGCTCACGGACCGGGGGCAGGGCGCTAGGAGCGGGCGGCAGCAGGTGGGCCGGCGTCGATTCGGCCTCCTTCTTCTTCATCGCCTCCCAGATGGCCTTGCGGATTTCGAGAGACAGATCCAGTTCGTCGATATCGATCAGGTGCCGGTGCGTCGTCGTCTGGTCGATCTTGATCGACTTGGTGTCGCCGAACCCCCGGTCCCGGTTGAGCGTCCGGTTGACGAACATGATGGCGTTCGCGTCCCCCTGCTTCACCAGGTCCCAGAGGGCCGACTCGCCCAGGTCTTTCTTGGCGATCTGGATGTGCGACATGACCTCCGCGAACTCGGGTTCGTCCAACCAGTTGTTCAGGGTGCGGCGGGAGATGCCGACCCACTGACAGGCTTTGGTGGCGTCGAACGACTCGTGGGCGAGCGCCTGGAAGAACAGGTACTGCCGCCCCCGCTTGCCCTGATCTTGGATCAGCCCTTCGACAACCTTCGGCGTCATCTCGGCCAGGGTCAGTTCTTCCATCCGTCGCCAGATAGGTTTCAACTCCGCCGGCAGTTGGCCGAAGATGTGTTCCTGCAAACTGTTCGCCTCTTCCGACCGGGCGGCGTCGGCGGCGGCCTTCGCCATCTTCGCCAGCGGCACCTTCTCCAGCCAGCCGATCACCGTCTCTTTGCGGAGGCCCATGATGCCGGCGGCGGCGGTGGGCGACACGCCGTTCCGGAACAGATCGTACAGACGGAACGCCAGAGTCGGGTTCCACTTGCCGGCCAGTTTGACGGCCGGCGGGACGGCCAAGGACCCGTCGTCCTGGTCGGCCGTCACCTTCTTCTTCGGGCCGTGGCCTTTGGCCTTCGGCTTGTACTTCAACTTCCGTTCGATTGGCACGGGGGATGCCTCCAATGTCGTAATGAGGGTTCCTACTCTGTAGTCACCCACAACCCGTCACGCATGGTCGGCCCGGAGTCCCCCCACTCCGAACCCCGGCCGCGTTCCCGGCCACCGCACCAGGACGGTGGATCCTACTGGCGTCATCGGAACAACTGCACGACCCGGCGGCCGGGGAACCACCTGAGCCGGTTCGACTGGCCGGCGGGCCGCCACGGGGCGGCCGGGTTGACGACGTTGCCGGCCAGGTGCAGCCCCGTGCCGACGACCTGCTGGACGGGCGACACCGCCACCTGGATCAGCGGGCGGGCCAGGGGCGCGGCGGTCGGGACCGGGCAGACGCCGTTGGCACACTGCGCGGCCGCACCCGCCGCGCACACAGCCACCGACACCAGCGCGAGAAAGGAACGCATCATACGACTCCTCCGAGTAGGGTAGGACACTCACACCTCGAACACGATGAACTTGGCCCCCGGCGGCACGGCCACCCGGTGGACCGGTTTCGGCGGGTCGGTCGGGCCGCCGCCCGTCTCGACCATCGCCTCGATGAACTTGTCCGCCCGCACCAGACCGTACCCGGTGTACACGTTCCGGCCGGCCGGATTGGAGCAGGTGGCGAACAGCGCCTCCTTCATCGCCTCCTGGTTGGGCACGGGCTTGCCCGCTTCCAGCAACTCGCCGACGGCGAGCGCCGAGACGGCGGCCACGCCGGGGGTCGCCATGCTGGTGCCGGACATCGTGGCCAGCCGGTTGCCCGGGTAGCAGGACAGGATGTCACGACCGCCGAAGCCCACGTCCACGAACTCGTTGGCCGAGGAGAAGGACGACACCCCGCCGCCCCGGTCGGTGGACGCCACGCAGACGACCTCCTCGAGCGCGCCCGGCCAGTTGACCGACCCCGGCCCGTCGTTGCCGGCGGCGGCGAAGAGCCAGCACCCCTTCGAGTGGGCGTACTTGATGGCGGCGGTGATGGCCGGGTCTTCGCCGGCCGCCCCGAACGACATGCTCAGGATCTTGTGCCCCGGCAGGTCGGCCGCGTACCGGATGGCGGCGGCCAGCCAGGAGGACAGCCCGCTGCCCCGGTTACTCAGTCCCTTGACCGCGATTACGGTGGCGTCGGGGGCCACGCCCCGCACGCCGGCCGCGTTGTCGTCGGCGGCCACGATCCCGCAGCAGTGGGTGCCGTGGCCGTTCCGGTCGTCCAGCATTTCGCCGGTGTAGCTGCGGGACTTGCCGGCGTCGGTGACGGCCGCCAAGTCGGTGTGAGAGATTTCGGTGCCGGTGTCGATGACGACGACCACGGCCCCTTTCCCCCGCACCCCGGCGTCGTACAGTTTGGTGATGCCGAACTCGTCGTGCGTCCACGGTAACTGTTCGCTCAGGATGCGAGACCGGTTCATCAACTCGTCCACCGGCAACTCGTCGCCCGGCCGGTAGCCGGGAATGCCGATCACGATTTCGTTGCTGTCCATCTTAGGCTCCATGTACAGGCGGGGGATGTCGGTCAGTGACACTAACGGCTCCGGCACGTCCCAGACCGACGGCGGGACACGGCGGACACGGTACAGGCGGCCGGCGAGGACAACGGCGACGGCCACAACGACGACGGCGAACGGCAGGCCGGCGATCAGGATCAGAGTCAGGTCAGACATACGCGGCCCTCGCCGCCAGCAGCCCACGGAGGCGGGCCACCACCACCGTCAGTGCCGCGCGGTCGTCCATTGAAATCTGGCCCTGGTAGGTGGCGAACGAGCAGTAGGCGAACTCGTTCCGGTCGGGATCGTGGCCCAGCCCGTACAGGACGGATTGCGTCACCCCCTCGTCCCGGTAGATGTCCTTCAACAGCCCGTCCTCCATTGTGGCCGCGTCTACCACGACGATTCCTTTCTCGTGAATCTTCCAAAGCAGGTCGGCATACGGCTTGTCAATCGGGATTTCAAAGTCGAATCGCCGGTACACGTCGTCGCCGCCGTTGCTCCATCCTGTCTGGGCCTTGACGGTGTACTTGTTGCCCGGCTCCGGCAGGCCGCCGCAGTTGTGCCCGACGAACACCAGGCAGCGGTCTATCGTCTTCAGCCGCTTGGCCGAATTGGTGAGGGCGTTGAACTCGGCGAGGAACGACAGCCGCTCAATCGCCGACGGTACACGGGCCGGAGTCAACCGTCCGACCAGCCGGTCGAACGCCGCGTCGATGGTCCGCTTCAGGCCGCCGAAGGCGGACGCCAGGACCGCGGCGATGCCGGAGGCCAGGGCGATCAAGACGGTGGTCCAGTCCAAGTGCTTACCCTCCTTTGTTGCGCCTGAGCAGGACGAGACGGAGCAAGAACTTGAGCAGGCAGACCCACCACGGCCTGTCGTCCGGCGGAGGTGTCGGCCGCTTGGGTTTTCGTACCTCGGGCGGCACCTGGAGGCCGTCAACCGAGTGATCGGGGTTGTGCTGGGTCATGGGTTTCCTCTGTCAGGGAGCGGGTACGTTCGGCGGTCGCTGGCCGGTGCCGCCGTTGTAGAGGAGGGCGATTTGTGGGGCGGTCAAGGCGACGTTCCAGACGCCGACCTCGTCAACAGCAGATCCTGCCAACTTGTTTAGAGAAAGCTGAAAATCGGTGAAAGTGTTGACCCCGGTGACGGTTGCTACAAAAACGCCCGCATGGTACACGTCAAACGAGCCGCCCCCCGTATGCACTACCGCCGTGTGACGGTATGCAACCGGGGGATTCGTCCCCAGAGACACGCCCGCTATCTGAGTGTTGGCGTTAGCGTTTCCGTCGGCTATCAAGTTTTGTCCCGACAGACGCACCGAGGCCGACGAAAAGGGACCTGCGAATATCCAGGCTTGTACGGTGTACGGATCGCTCGGAGAAATGGGCAGGTTGGCCCCGGTGAGGTTGCCAGACGCCCACGATCTGGTGCCAATAGCGGCGGTCGTGCTGTATCCTATCGAGGCCGACACGCGAGACAGTGTGTATCCGTTTCCTGTCCCGTCCGGCGTAGACAGGGTGTCTCCTGCGTCGAACGTGTAGTACGCCAACGCAGCTGGAATGGTAATCCCACCGCCGCCCCGCCGCCGCCGCACCGATACCCCTACCCCCACAGAAACCCCAGGCATGGTTCGACCCTCCTCGATCAGGTGTACGCAACGAACTTGTCGTTCACCACGCCCGACACGGCCCGGATGTATCCCAGGTCGTGAACCTCTTTCGCCACCATAGTCAGGGTGTGGACGTTGCCGACCGCGTCCTGCACGTCGATGGTCCCGTCGGCCACACACCGAATGACGCGGATCGTGTACGGCAGGGCGGGGGTGGCGACCGGCGTGCCGTCAACCAGCGTGTTGTTGTGAGAGGTCGTCAACTTGAAGAAGATCGCGCCCGGCCCGGCCGCTGCCGGGTTGGACGCCAGCGGGTTCGTCTTTGACGCGGTTCCGTCGAACGGGTTCGGCATGGCAGGACTCTCGGTGAGGGAAAATCGAGCCTCGCCGGAACGCCGGCCGGCGGGGTAGGATCACCTCCTTTACGAGTAAAGGAAGCGTCCGACGAGACTCGAAGGCGGGGGACGACGGTCAGTCACTTCGGGGCGTACACGCTCACCCCGTCGGTCATGATCGTGGACACCTGGCCGCTGACGATGGGGGCGAACACGGCACCGCAGGCGGCGTCGATGGCGTTGATCTCTTCCTTGTCCAACTCGACTTCTTCCTGCGTCTCGATCTTGAGAGCCAGCCGCAGTTGCTTGGCCGGGGTCAGTGTCTTGCTGTCCGACGCACCGAGTGCGTTCACCACGGCTTCGCGGAAGGTGGCCGGCGCTTTCAGTTCGGTGCCGTTCACCAGGTACAGCTTGGACAACGTCTTCACTTTCACGACGGAACTCCTACAGGTTGGGGGGTTTTAAACAGGCCACAGCTTCGACCCGTCGGGGGCGAACACCGTGGCCTTGTTTTCGGTCAAGTAGCCAGCGATCTCTTCGTCGCCGGCCACCGCCCGCGCCGCCAGCAACTGGAAGCCGAGGAGCACGACCTCGTGCCACGGCCGACCGGCCGACAGCGTGAGGACCGGAGCGGGCTGGTGGGCGATGGTCAGTGCCGGCCGGGTGTCAGTACTGACGAAGATGTTGTCGGTCACACTTGCACCTTCATGAAGGCGGCCATCGGGGTCGTGACACCGTCCGTACCGTCGTACTTCTTGTACGTCACCGTCTCGCCCAGCACCTCCTGCAACGCCTGGAGGGAGGCATAGATGGCGGACACGTCGTCCGGGTGGCGGAAGTTCTTGTTCTGTCCGCTGGCGTGTTCGCCGACCGACCACGGCTTGTCGGCGGCCGGGGCGTCGGGAGCGGTCGAGTCAGGCGGCGGCATCGCCGGCCCCGGCGAGACCATCGCCGATTCCGCGAACGTCTTCAGTACGCCCAGGCCCAAGTCCAGTTGGCTCCGGGTGATTGCCAGTTTTGCCAGCACGCCGTCCGAGCCGACGATCTTGGCCAGTTCGGTTCGGATCGTGGTGAACACGCTGCTGAGGCTGTGCGGGGTCATGGTCAGAGTCTCCGAGAGGGTTAAGGATCAGCCGATGCGCCAGTCGGTGCCATCGCTGTGGACCGGAACTGCGTTGCTGCCGCCGCCGGCAACCACGCTCAAGAACGTCGTCGCGTTGGCGTCGGTCACGAAGGCTCGGGCACCGGCACCGGCGGTGGAAGCGGCGGGCAGGGACGCGACGGTGGTTTCGGCCGTCTTGATAGTCGTGGCCGAAAATCGAACGCGGTAACTCGTCGCCTCCGGGCCGAGTGTCCAGACGCCGGACCCGTCCCAACTCGGCGTCACGTCGAACGGCCCCATGTCAACCGAATTGAATCTAAATCCAGCCTTCGCGTTGATAGTGGTGAACGCCGCGCCGTCACTCCGGGCCGTCACAGTCAAGCCCGTCTGCAACGTCTCCGTCCCGCTGACGATGCCATACGCACCGAAGCTGAGCGTGCCCTGCCGAGTCGCATCGGTGCTAGTGGCGAAACCACCCTGCACCAACCCCACGTCACGGAGCGTGCCGGTACTGGACGGGCCGGCGAACGACAGCCCGGCGGCAGACCCGTTCGTTCCGAGGCTGGAGGCACGGATTTGACCGGCGGTGACGCGAGTGAAGCCAGTGTCGCGGGCGGCGTCCGAATCGGTCGAGGATGACGACCAAGAGAACGCGCCCGTGCTGGTGGTGCTGAATCCGGGTAACGGCTCTCCGCCCCCGTAGTAACCGAGGGTGGCGAACCGAAATGAAGGAAACCCGGAAAGAGACGAATGGGCCGTACCTAGCGACCCACCCCCGATTTGCCACAGAGGTCCGAACGGAGACTCGGAAGCCACAAGGGTTAGCGTCCCACTTTTGGCGTCGATTTTCCCGTTCGACCCGTCGTGGCTAATCTGCACCTCGTCCGTGTCCGCCGTCCCGCCGACTTGTCGAGCAATCAGCGTCCGGGCAACGAGGTCGCGGAACTGCCCGGCCGTGCCGTTGTTCACCTCGACGACGCCGGCCGCGTTGCGACCGAGGGCGGTGTCCACCGTGCCGTAGAAGTAAGGGGACTCAGACCACGAAACCGTCCGGGCCGACCCAAGACTTAGGCCTGAGTCGCTAAGCTGCCACCTATCGCCCGGACCTTTGAAGTATGAGCATACGACGGCCCCGTTCGAGACTACCGCGTCTCCGTTAATTTCGGTGCGAGGGGTGCCGCCACTCTGGGCCGTGACCGTCAACCCCGTCTGCGTCTGCGGCGTCCCGCCGACCACGCCCCGCACACCAATGCTCAACTGCCCCTGGAACGTCGCGTCCGTGGCCGTAGCGAAGCCGCCGCTCAGCAGGGCCACGTCCTGCAACGTGCCCGCACTCGTCGGCCCCGCGAAGGAGAGCGAGGCGGCGGACCCGTTAGTGCCGAGGCGGGAGGCGCGGATTTGGCCGGCGGTAGGCTGCTCTACCGCGGTGACAAATCCAAACGAGTATGCAGCGCTGCCGTCACACCACGCGATGAAGGCATCGCTCGATTGGGATGCGAACGCCCTGCCGTCCGAACCACGGCGGCTGAATAGCCACTGGTCCGTACTCCGACCCGCAGCCCGAAACCCAACGCCGACATCCCCGTCGGCTTCAGAGAATCCCGACTTGAGCTGAATCGACGCGGCCTGCGAAGCCCCGGACCTGATACTCGTAATCGTCTGCGTCTGCGTGAACGTGTTCGCCGCGTCTTTGAGGGGGACGTTGGCCGACAGCCGCGCGTCCGCCAGGGTGCCGCTCGTCAGCAGACTCGCGTTCGTGGTCTGAATGCCGCTCAGCAGTTGCCAAGTGCCGTCGCCGCGAAGGTAACTCGTCGAGTCCGCCGTGCCCGTGCCCAGCATCGACCGCAGCCCGGCCCCGTCGTCGGCGTCCAAGAATGTGCGGATCGTGCTGGACAATGCGAACTTGTTGAACGCGGACCCGGCGGCGTTGGCGACGACCAGGTTCCAGTCGCCCGACGCGGCGACCATGTCGGCATAGTCTAGAGTGGTGTCCGGGCCGACCTCGTTCGGTCCGGCGGGGCCGGCCGGCCCCTGCTGCCCGGTCCCGATGCTGACTTCGAGCGTCGGGGGACTGACGTTGAATTCCATGTTCAGCCCTCCGTATCGGTGATGTTGGGGACCAGAAGAATGACGCCACGCCACCAGTAGAACGCCCGGCCGAGCGGGTCCACGACCCGCAGGTCGTGCCAGATTTTCGACGTAACGGTCAGATCGGCGTCGGCGATGCGGGCGAACGGGATGTACGCGGCCAGCACTCCGGTCAGGGGCGTGACGGTCAGCGAACAGCCGGCCGAACTGCCCCCGGTGCCCACCTCGGCCACGAGCGGGGCGGTCTGTGTCCGGCCCGTGCGGAACTGCCAGAGCAGGTCGTGGTCACTCAAATCCACGACCTCGCCGCCCGACCGGATTTCGATCTGGCCGCTGACAAAGTCCGCACCATACGACAGTTCGATGGTAGGGTACTCTTGCGTCAACTGTATGGTAGTGGACACGAAAATGCCCCCGATGTTACCCGAACATCGGGGGCATTTTTACACACAAATGTGGTATAGTCAAGTTCAGGTACGTGGATTAATCCACTTTGGGAAGCGTAACTCCCTGCTGATCTTGGTATTTTCCCTTTTTGTCTTTGTAGCTGACACCACACCCGGCGTGAGACAAAACGGCCTCCTCCCACTCTTTCGATTCGTCGGACCGCTCGGCTAGGAAACTACTCTCCAACAACGCCCGCCGCTCGTCACTCCGGAAGAAGAGACACTGCATGATCCCCTCGCCGGCGTACACCCGGATCGGCAGCGGGGTCGTGTTGGACATCTCAATCGTCCAGATGCCGTCCCACTCCGGCTCGCCGGGAGTGACGTTCACGATCAGGCCGGTACGGGCGTAGGTCGATTTGCCCAGCACCACGACCAGGATGTCGCGGGGGATTTTGAAATACTCGACCGACTCCCCCAGGGCGAACGAGTGCGGCGGGATGCGGATGAAGTTCGGAGTCGATTTTCCGCAACTGTTGTCTCGTCCCTGTTCGTACCCATGCTCGTCTTTGTGTTCCTCCTTACCACAGAACGAACACTTGTCGTAGTCGCTGTCGGTTTCAGGAATAGAAAACAATCGCGGCACCTTCATCCGCTGCCAATCGTGGTCCGCCGGCGTCAGGTCCACTTCTTCTAGCAACTCCGGGTTGAAGTTCTTCGGGTCGATCTCGTCGTGCGGGTACGACCGGAACACCCGGAACTTGTACCCGATCCGCACGTCGTAACCCATGCTGCTGACGCCGTAACTGATCACCCCCTTCCGCTTCTCCATCGGACTGTACGGGGCGATCATTCCCTCTAGCTTGGCCAACCGCTCGATCTGACGGTCGCTTAGAATACCCATTGTCTTGACTCCTCAGTCGTATGTGGTGTGGTGGTGTTACTTTTCTTGCAGGGCGTTGACCCAATTTTCCTTGGCGGCGAGAATGACACTCCTCAACTTCTCCACCGACTCGTCGGTAACGTCGCCAAGGAACAGGCCCAGGTCGAGGGCCGCGTTGACACCCGGGTACTGGTCGGGCACATGATCCGGCGAAATCATGTCGTCGGCCCGAACCAGGGCGACGACATACACCGCCGCCGCCGACGACGGCCCGACACGCACGGCGGCGGCGAACGACGACAGCACCTCCCGGCCGACGGACAGTGTCGAGAACACCAGGAACGGCTGACCGGCGGCGGCGTGGGCCAGGGCCACCGGCCCGTTAGTAGCGGTCACGGTAACGGGCGCGGGGGCGAGGCCGACGGCCTGCCGAATCGCGGCCTCCACCTGCCGCTGCTGGTTAACGTCCGGCAACCCGACCAGCAGCATGGACGACATCCAGGACGGCGGGATCAGCCGACTCATATGGTTATTGACCATGAAGTCTCGGAGCGCGTCGGCCGGTACACGCCGGTCCTTGCTGTGCGGGATTCGGTACGACCCCGGCATCAGGTCAGCGTCGATCCACTTCTGGACGGTGCGAGGAGCGACCCGGCAGATGGCGGCCACCTGTGAGGTCGTCAGGATCAAGGTGGCGAGCGGCGAGTTCGGCTTGCGGTAGATGTTGAGCACTGACAGACTCCTTACAGGGGGATCAAGTCCGAATCGAACGTCTCACGGATGTAATCAAGCAGGTTGCGAATCTTCTGATTCGCCCGCTGCCGGCTGACTCCCGACCGACCGGCCAACTCTCTCAAGGTAACACTCGTCATCGTCCATTCTTCGAGCATCGACAGACTGGCCAGCAAGGTTTGACGGCGGGCCGCCGACAGACTCGGATCCGACTTTAGTTTAGTCCGAATCCGTGCTACTAGTGACGACACGGCGTCCGGGTCTTGCACCCGCCCCGTGTCTTCCGACCGACGACACACTCTACTGGCGTTGGTCAGCCAGTTGTCCGGGTCAACGTCTCGCCACCCGGTGACGACGCGCGGACTGTCTTTACCGCCCAACAGCCGGCCGGCCGCCAGATAGCGACGGTACGCCAGTAGTGCGTGCCGGGTGGTGACCAGGACGAACGAAACGAACTTCTCCCACTCCTGTTCGCCGTCCCTGTTACTCTTCTTCGGGTCGTACACCGTGGCCGCCTTCGTGACGCTGAAGACGAACATGTCCCGGAATAAATCCATACTGTTCTCGTACCCGTCCGGGTACCTGAAGTAGGTGTTCCGGGCGAACGACTTCAGGATCGAGTAACAGACGGCGAACAAGTCGGAAGATGCCAGCATTCGTTCGACGAACAGGCGGCCTTCCGGCTCCTTCAGGCGGCGGGTCCGTCGTTCTTTCCCGGTCAACAGGTCGGGCGGCCCCCACTCGCCGTACGGTCCTGGCTCTACTGTCTCGGTTCCTTTTGTCTTGGGCATGGCCCGCTCCCTCACAGTTTGACCACGCCGGCCGTGGCCGGCACCAGATCCGGGGCGTGAGTCACCATAATTATTTGAACACCGAACTCGGCGGAAACGGCCGCCAACAGCCCGGCCACCGCCGGGCGATACTCCTTGCTGACGAAACGGAACGGCTCGTCCAACACCAGGACCTGCTCCGGCCGGGGCCGGGCCGCACAGACGGCGGCCACCCGCAGGGCGAAGGCGGCCACGTCCAACACCCCTCCGCCCACCTGATCTAAATCGGTGTACAGTTCGCCGTCCCGCTCGAACTGGTACGACACCCGGCCCTTCGTCTCGAACACCAGCCGAAACGTGTACGCCTTGTCCCCGAACACGGCGGCCAGACACTTGGAGACGACGACCGACAGACGGCTGTGGGCGGCCGTCTGTAGCTGCTCCACGAGTGCCTCCACCCAAGCGGCGGCCTCTTCGACGCCGGCCAAGGAGCGGGCCGTCGCCTCACGTCGTGCCGAACAGTCGGAAAGGCGGCTCTTTAACTGCCGGCGCTTGGCAATGATCGCGTCTACCGGGTCCATGGGTGTCGATGGCCTCTCGGATTTTCTTTTCGGTGCATTTACACACCACTAACTTCTTGAAGCAGGTGTACATTGTCCCGGCATGTACACACCTGGTGACGTACCCGTATCGGGCCTTCCACTTTTTGTCAATCCGCCTCTTACGGTGACGACGACGCCACTTGTCGAACACCGGCTGGCAGTCGGTTACGACGACGGGCAGCGAGAACAGATGGTCGGCGGCGAGCGGCGGCATGGTGTACTTACTCCCCAGGCGAGAATGTCCGTCATGGCGAACGTCTGCAAGGTGTCTCCATCCAACGTTACGTCGTGGGCGTCCAACAACCACTGCAAGCCCGGGTGCTGGGCCGTCTCCCCGTGCCACACCTTGTCCGGGACGATCAGTCGCGTCTCGGTGTCTCCAGTGCGGGTGCGGTAAAGGATCCGCACCCGCAAGGTGTCGAACACGTTCGTCGGCCGATCAGTGGCCATCGACTGACCCCCCTAAGAACTCGCGGATCTGGTCTTTGTGCTGCTCACGCAGGGCCAGGTACGCGGCGCGGGCGGCGTCGTCGGCGGCCACGGCCGCCCGCTCCTTCTTCCTCAGTTTGTCGAGAAGCGCTTTGGCCTCCTCGACCGACTCCACGCCGAACTCGCCGCGGAGTCGTTCAAGGGCGGCGGCCGACCGACCTTCGGCCACGGCCGCCGCCCGTTCCAACTCGGCCACTTCCCGCCTCAGTTCCTCGAACTCGGCGAACATCATAGGACCTCGAAAGGCTCAGGGAATGCGGGTGATAACACAGTCCACCTTCGCCGCCGGCATACCTGGCAACACCGGCGAACACGGGTACGTCGCCCCGTCCAGTCCAGGGAACTCTAGGCTGAACCCGGCCAGGGCGGGGCCGTCGTACTCCCACTGACTGAGGACCTGCTGACGAGTCCGACGGATGATCAGTCGATCACCGAGACGGGCCACGTCTGCCGGCTTGGTCAGGTCGAGGCCCACGACGTTCCACCACGGGTTGTACACGACCACTAAGGTGTCCCCGTTGTTCGCCAGTCCACTCCCCTCGTACAGTCCGTCTACCAGCTTGAGCTTGACCGACCACCCGTCGAAGGTGGCATTGTACACGTCCGGGTTGGCCGCCGGCTGAACGACCGGCTGCGGGTCGGCGGCCCGCGACGCCCGGCAGGTGGCGAGCAGCGTGCAGGCCACCATGACCGCCAGACTGACCAACACCATCAGCGCACTGAACGAACGGTTTTTCATTTCACTCTCCTATGTACTGACGGGCCGGGCGAAAATGCCCGGTGACCGTCTACCGGCCTCATTTGCCGTCCAGCAGGTTAAGGATCTCCCGCTTGGCGGCCACGCTCAGTCCGGCCGTGCCCAACATGCGGTTGCACGCGGCCCGGAAGTCGATGCTCTCGTCCTTGGTCATCGCCTTTACCGAATCGGTAAAGGCGGACATGTCTACCGTGGCGGGCGGCGTGTCGTCTTCGTCGCCGTCGTGCCACCGGTCGTCGTCGGCGACGAGTATCGGCCGCCGGACAATATGACCGTCGGCGTATAGGATGCCCAACTCCGGTGTAATGCTCCGCTCGGCCTTCGAGCGGCGGATCAGGCATCCGTGGTTGTAGATCGTGACCGGAGGTCGGTCTGTCACGCACGTCTGGGTCAGCATGAACGGAATGTGATTGTCGCCGAACAGGGCGACCGAGAAGTTCCCGACCCCGGCCCGAAACTCGGCGGTGACAACAGAGTCCTTTGGGGTGGCACCGGGGTATGAGGTGCCGCCCAACAAGGTACCACCGGCGTGGATGTACTTGTGGGCCACCAGCAGCGACTTGTCGGTAGGCGGGGCGTCTGTCCATGACAAGTCGCCCCAACCGCCTCCGTACGCCACCCACCCGCTGTCGTCGAAAATGTACCCGCTCTCGGGAATGTAATCGACGATACCGTCACGGGGGCCGCGGAACTCTGTCGAGCTGGCGGCGAGGGTCAGATTGCACAGAGCGGACCGTCGGTACTGTTGCATGTCGTGGTACGGCAGGTCGTGCTGACCGGCCACGAACAGTACCGGCACTTCGGAGTAGTTGGACAGCCACTCGGCGACCTCGGTGATCAGCCCGGCCGGTTCGTTCCACGTGTGGAACACGTCGCCGGCCACGAACACCGGCACGTTCCCCAAATGCTTCGCCGTGACCATGACCTCAGTCACATGCCCGTTCATGACCGTGTACCAGTCGTCCGCCCGACTGCGAGGTGGCTCGTGGCTCAGGTGCCAGTCGGACGTGAGGACGGCGATAGCACGGTCAGACAGAGAGGACACTTTGGCACCTTTGCCAGCAGATTTCGGAGCCTTTTTCGCTTCTCTCGCCACGTTCGTCTCTCCTTCTCGTGTTCGGTGAGGCCGGCGTCCACAGTGCCACGCCGGTCGTAGACTCGCATCCATCTAGTCCGGGCGTCCCGCCAGACGGCGAACCTTTCCAGCACAGAGGTCAGCCACTCCGGTCTGGCCCGACCAACGTCGGCGATCAGTCCGGCCAATCGTTCGACGCGGCCGGCGATCTTATTTCGCCGTTCGGCCGCCGCTAATGCCGCGTTCGCCTTTTCTCCGAGAATGGCGGCCGTCTCCATGGCTTTTTTGGCGGCAACGGCGACAGTTACTAGTTCGGCCAATTGGCGGCAGGAGCGGGCCAGTTTGTCACGGGCGGCGGCGGTTTCGTCTGCCCGCCGTTTGGCCCGACAGAGAGGGACTAGTGCGGCCGACGCCGCGAGGTGCTTACGGAGTTGCTTGTCTTCGTCTGACAGTACGTCTAACTCGGCGGTGAGCCGACGGCGGCGGGCGGCGAGACCGGCCTTGACTTCGTCCGCCTTGTCGAAGCCGGTCATGGCGTTCAGCCGCTTGGCCAGTTCACCAGGACTGAGGGACAGCCAGAACAGCGGGTCGTGTTGCCGCTGGAAGTTGTCCGGCCCGACGTTCAGCCCGCGGGAAACCACGTCCGGCGGCTCGGCCCCGAACGCCTTCAGTTCTGTCCCGTCCAGAACGTAAAGGTTGCCGCCCTTGCCCCGCCGCCGTTCGACTCGGTACTTGGTGACTCCGTCCAGGTCTGTCAAGTCGAGAGACACCCGAACGGCATCGGCCCCATGTCGGAGCATCGACGACCCGTTCGGGCGGTTGAGGCACAGCCACCGGATAGCACGAAGGACGGCCGACTTGCCGGCGTCGGACCGGCCTGTGATGACCGTCACGCCGGGGGTTATAACCAGTGCCAGTTTTTTGTGGCACTGAAAGTTCCGAAGCGTCACCGTGTCCCACGTCATGATCAGCCCTCCTGCCCGGTTGCGTGGTCGCACCACGGCACCGGCACCAGCCCGTGTTCGACGGCCATGCGGACACTGACTCGGTGCCCGTCCATGTCAATCGTCTCCCACCCGACCAGTCTCGCCCACGCGCCGGTGGCCCCCACAGTCGGTCGGTTAATAATGTCGTGCTGGTTGATCTCTTTGGCGGTGAACGTCGGGGCACAGTTGACCTGCTTCGCCTCCGGCTGATTCGACCACCAGTTGTTGCCCAAGTACAGTCCGAGTTGGGCGTGCATGATTACGAACCGACTTTCTTTGACCGTCATATCACCTCTCCTTAAGACGCTTCTTGGCGACCGCTTTTGCGGCGGCCAAGAAGTCAGGGTTGCCGCTAGGACTGTCAAGTTTGCCGAACAGGTCGGCAAACCTACACCCGGTGAGCCGGATGGGGGCGTACTCGGCCGCCGTTTCGGAGACGCGAATCACGCCGTCAATCGTTAACATCGGCCCGGCCTGCAGGACTGGCCAGAGCAGTACGGGGAAAAGTTTCGTCGGAAAATAAACCATCGGCTGCTTGCCGCCGCTGGCCCGATTCCGGTGATGAATAATCATCCAACAAGCGGCCCCCGCCTCCAGTCGAGCGGCCTTCGCCTGTTCGACCCAGCCGTCCCACCCGTCCTTCTTGAAGGCGAAGCCGGGCGGCCGGTCGATCAGATCGTTGATCGTCACTTGGTGGTAGCCCACCTTCAACTCGAAGGCGAACAGGCGGAACAGACCCCGACTCGCGGGGTCCGTGCTGCACAGGTCTCCGGCCTGTCCGGACGTTCGCTTGCCCTGCCGCCGGCGGACGGTGGCCCGCCCGCCGGACTGGGACGTGCGCCAGATGGTGTCGTCATGTTTGCCGCCGGTCCACCACAGTGACAAGTGCTTGGCCACCCGCCGCTCGAAGTCTGCGCCTTTTCCCACGACGACACCTCTTAGATTACGCGGCCTTGACCTCGCGGGCGAACGGGTGTTTATCCAGGTCGCCATCCACCCACGCATACAGTTCGTTCACCATCCAGTTCTTCGTCACCAGCGATTTGGCGGAAGCGCCGAACCTCGCCACGATCTGCTGGACCCGCCCCAGGTCCGGGGTGTTGTGGCCACCACGAGGACCACCATGCCTGCCCGTCTTCGGCTCACACGTCTTGTACGCCTTGCCCCGGAGGAAGGCGTAGGCCAGGAGCGCCGCCCGCAGTTCCCTCCGGAGGCCCATCCGGTGCTGGAACAAGGACAGCCGCAGGGCGTCGTCCCGGTACTTGAACGTGTACGTCGGCACCGTCTTGCCCCGCTTGCTGGTGTAATGACCGCTCGCCACCCGGCGGCCCAACGCCCGCCGCTCCTCCAGTCGGATCATGCGGCACTCCTCGGCCAGGGACTTGATCTTCACCCGCAGGGCCGCGATTTGCGGTTTAGTCATGACACAGCCTCCAGTACGGAGGACGACTTGACCAATCTACGTCATGTCAGCCTCCTGGTTGATCGCCGGGGCGGAAATGCCCCGGCAGTGAAGGGGGTTGGAGTCGAACCAACTTCTTCAGGAGCTTCATTCAGGTCTCTCCTTTGGCCGGCGGAGTGCCGGCAGCACGCGAGCCGGGAGTCGAACTCCGGTTGCACCCCCGGCGATGCCTCGCCGCTGATGGTGCCGCTCGAACGGTCAGTCGCGGCGGGTCCGCCCGCCCCTCGCGTGTGGTCTTGCCGCGGATGCAACCGCGCGGCCCGGTTCATCGCCACTCCACGGGCGAGCCGCAGGAGGTGCATTCGCCGTTACACATCCCGCATTGGATGTCGCATTTCGGGCACCACGGCGCGAGGGGGGCGGCAAGCTTTTCCCCGGCCTGGAATCCTTCCATGAACGCCCGCCACAGCCGGTTGTAAAGGTAGTCGTCGGCCCCGCCGAGCGTGGAGCGGTCGAAGCACACGGCGTTCTCGGCCTTCCACTTCTCCCACGCCTTCACCTGTTCGCTCATCGGTTGGCACCTCCCAAGTGCGCTTGCTCGCCGGGCATGGTCAATGGGGTGGGCAGGACTTGCACCTGCGCGCCGGCGGGCCATCACTCCGCCGGTGTTGGGGCGGGGCGGTGATGCTGCCGCCCGACCTGCAACGTCGCCGGGCAGAAGCCCGGCCGCTCTGCTGCTGAGCTACCACCCCATCAGTGCGGCGGGCGGTGAGAGATTTTCGCACGGCCGTGACGACCAGTACACCGTCGTCCGTGTCTGTCGGCTCCGTCTGAATCGTCATTCCGATTTCGAGTTGGTGGGGAAACATAAGCACGATGGGCACGGTGCGATCCTCAAACGGGGTACGGGAGTGAGCGAATGCCGGCCCGCCGACAAACGGCCCGCCACACCCGTTCGGTCAGGTAGTGGCCGCCGACGGCCGCGCGTGCCGGTTTGACTAGGCACTGGTCGAACGGCAGCTTGACCAGTCGTCGGGCCAGGGCGTACTGGTCGGTCGCCCGGTACGCCTCGATCTTGTGCCGGCGGGAGTCCGGCAGCGTTCCTAGGACGTACTTCACGGCGGTAGCCTCTCCGACGCCACGCATCCCCGGCACGTTGTCCGTCGAACAGCCGGCGATGGCTTTGACCTCGACCCACTGGACTGGCGATATGCCGTACTCGGCGTGAAACGTCTGGAGCGTCATCCTGTTCTGTTTGCTGCCGGGCCGACAGACTTCGAGGTTGCCGGCGATCAACTGGTACAGGTCTTTGTCCGTAGACACGACGACCTTCTCGTCCTCCCAGAACACCTGGTCGAATGTGGCGATCAGGTCGTCAGCCTCGTACCCGACCTTCTGAAAGTACCCGCCGAAACCGGCGTCCCGCAGATACGTCTTGGCCGTGACCATGCCGGCCGCGACGAACTGGCGGAACGTCTTCTCCTCGTCGGTCAGGTCGTTGTTACGACTTTTGTACTCGGCGTACAACGACTTGCGGAGGGCGGGGCCGTCAGGATGATCGGCACAAAGGACTACTCTGTCCGTCCCGTACTGCTGCATGTACCTGGCGACCTCACCCAACAGCCCGTACAGCACGGTCGTCTGGTCGCCGTTATCGGCCGTCAGTCCTGCGTTTCGGAGGGCGAAGGACGCCCGCCACGCGGCGTTGTTGAAGTCCACCAACAGCAAAGGGCCGTGACGAGTCATGATGCGGTCCTAGGTACGGGCGAGTCACGCGGGCACGACGTACAGGTAGGTCAAATATCCGGCGAAGACGATCACGGCGATGGTCAGAGTTACCGACCAGTACACGCAAAACCTGAACACCACGTTGTCGTACCACTGCTCCCGGTTCTTCTTGTAAAACCGGATATCGATAAACACGTTCCACGCGACCAGTAGCCACCAGAGCAAGACGCCGAACAGAGTGACCGGCTCTCCCATGATGCCCTCAGACGGTGTACGCATGGATCTGAATGTCGCCGTTCCCTTTGACGACGATCTCGTCAATCGGCACCTCGACCGGCATCCCGCCGGTGTGGATGACTATCGTGACCTGTGTCTTCACCGTGGCCCGCACCGTCGCGGCTCGGAGGATGCTGGCGTCGTTGTTCGTACCGTCTGCGGACCGCTTCGGCGTGAACGTCTGCGGGCCGCGATGGACAACTTTCGTGTCACTCATACCGGCGTTTCCTCTCGATGACGGTTGCGGATGCGATCTCCCGATAACACTTCGCCACCAGGCGGGCGACCCGCCCCTCTTTCCCCTTCTCCTCGATGTACTTGACCAAAGCCTCCCGGCCCAACTTGACCTTCAACTCGGTCGCGTCTATCTTCCCGGCGGCGGCCTTCCACCAGCCTTCGGCCACCAGGTAATCGATACACCCGCCAACGTCGTCGATGCCGATACTGTGGTAAATGTGTATCGACAGCTTCTCGTACCGGCGACCCGTGATCCTGTTCTTCTTGATGTTGACCAGCGTCTCGACACCGACCGGCCGGTCCTTGTCCTTGACCTTCTTGACGACGGTTTTTTTCAGCGACAGCCAGAGTTCGGCCGTGGCGAAGAAGGTGAGCGAGTTGCCGCCGCTGCGGGTCTTCGTCTCGAATCCGAAGCCAACGTTGTCGATTGTCTGGCACAGGATCATCAAAATGCTGCCGGACTGACGCAACCCCTTCGGCCCGGTGGCCCGCAACAGCCCGCGCTTGTTCCGCTTGGCCTTCGACATGCCGTAGGACCCGGACACGGTCTTGCCCTTCGCCCGCGCCTCCTTCTCCTCCAGGAACTTACTCTCGTCGTCCGCCGACGTGAGACCGTCCATACTGTCGAGGACGTAGATGAACGGTGTCCCGGCCGCCATCGCGTTGTCCAGGTTGTCGTAGAAATCCTCCACCGTCACGGAGAACTGCGGGTCGTCTTTGGTTCCGGCTGGCGGCTCGATTGCGTCGAACACCTTCTGGCCGAAGTACCGCTGGATGTCCATATCCGCCCCACCTTCTACGGCGTCGTAGATCAGGCGGTAATCCTTGAACGCTTCGGACCGCATAGCTTCGGCGAACGCGGTAAACGCCAGCCACGTTTTGCCGGTGGACGATTCGCCGATCAGGACATAATACTTGCCCGCCTTCCAGCCGCCCGTGGGCGTGTTGGACAGGTGCATGTTCAGTACGGTGTCGCCGCTCGACAGGAACGGGGCCGTGTCGATTTCCGGCGTGTCGTTCTGGCCGAGCAGGGTTGCAGCGTCGTCGTCAGACATGAAGTAGGTGCCTCCAACAGAGGGGGCGGGGCCGCACGCACGAACGGCCCCGCCTCAGGTTTGTTACTTTTTGAACTTCTTTCCGGGCTTCTTCGGGGCCGGCTCCTCGTCTTCGTCTTCGTCGTCCGGCATGTCGAAGTCTTCGTCCTCTTCCGGCTCCTTCGTGAAGGCCGCGCTCTTGGACTTCTTTTCGGGCTTGGCGGCGGGCTTGGTCGGCTTTTTCTTCGGGGCCGGCTCCTCGTCCTCGTCTTCGTCTTCGTCTTCGTCTTCATCGGGGTCGGTCAGATCGTCGTCATCGTCCTCGTCGTCACCCGGTTCGTCCGCCGCGTCCGGGTCTTCGTCGTCCTCGACCTCTTCGTTCTCGGCATCAACGTCCATGTCGTCTTCGTCGTCTTCCGGCTCATCGTCCAACTCGTCGCCGTCCTCCAGGTCGTCGTTCTTGGGCGGCACCTTGCCCTTCTTGGCGGCGGCCGGGGCCGCCCCTTTCGCGGCCGTCGCCGGCTCCAGTTCGTCCAGATCAACGGCGGCGATGTTCTTGCCGCCCGTGTCCACCGACGCCAGGTCCGCGGACTCGTTGATCTTGACGATCTTGCCGGTCAGCACTTTGCCCCGACCGTTGTTGAATTTGACCGTGTCGCCGACTTTGAACTTCGGCCGCTTGGTTCGGGGGTTCTTGTGACTGGTTTCTTCCTCTTCTTCGTCCTCGTCGCCGACGGTCGCGTCTTCGACCTCTTCTTCTTCGTCCTCGTCGCCGTCGTCGATGGCGTCACCCTGGAGCAGCGCCTTCTTGAGGTCGGCGTACTTGGGGATGATGAGCATGTCGTCCAGACACGGCATACTGTCGATGAAGTCCTCGGACAACTCTTCCTTGATCGGCGTGACCTCGATGGTCTTGGCCTGCTTGAACGGGTACTTGAGTTTCGGATCCTCCATCAGGATCGACAGCACCGCCCCGCCCCGCAGGTAGAAGAAGTGCTTGGCCGGGTACGACGGAGCCATCTCTTCGTCGTCCAGGGCGGCGGCCATCCCCGCCCCCTTGATCTTCGCCTCCAACTGTTTGCCGAGAGCGTGGTACGACAGTTCGAGGATCCGCCAGCCCTTGTCCTTGGCGTCGTGGTCACGGACGATGAACATCTGCCGCTGCTTCGGCTTCAGGTCGTCCAGGACCGACTGTAGCGTGGTAGGCACCGACCGCAGCTTGGCGATGTGATCGCACACGGCACACCGTTGATCCGCCGACAGCCGGGCGCAGACGTAGGTGTCGCCTTTGCCGTTCTCGCCCGCTCCGATGTTGGAGTGGACCCAGAACTTTCGGGTGTACCAGAGGGTGCCTTCTTTCTGCTCCGGGTTGTGCTTGCCGACCAGGTACGGAGCGAACCGCAGCCGGTACAGCTTTTCGTCCTTCATCGGGAAGAAGGAGAACCCGTCGGGCATCCGGATCGACTTGCTGACGAACCCGGACGACGCCTTTTTCGCCGCCTCTTCCGCGTCCCCGTACTGCAACGACTGCTTTTTGGTCTTGGCCATGATGATAACCTTGTGCGTGTAAAACGGCGGCGGACAACAAGTCCGCCGCCTGGAGTCCGTGTACCCTCTACCGAATGACGACTATTCACATAACACACCTCCTGGTTAATTTCGCCGTGGGAGTCGGCACGGCCGCTTTCACACTACTCCGTGTTCATTGTACCGCACCATGTAATGGAAGTCGGGCGGCCGGTGGGGGCCGGGGCATCACGTTCGGCGACATGTCGGCCTCTACTTGGAGGAAGGTTTCGCCCCCGTCGCTTTCTTACGGGCGGCGGCACGGGCACCGGCGGCCTCCATGTCCGCGTTCAGGCGCTCCGGTGTCTTGGGTGCGGCATAGAAGTTTTGGGCGTACATGTACCCCAACGCCTCCAACGCCTTCTTCTTGTGATCCAGGGCGTCAACGGTGGCCTGGATCTTGCCCTGGGTGTGCATCGCCTCGATCAACTCGGTGTTGGCCGCCTGGAATTCGTCCGACAGCATTACCGCGTCTTTGACCGACTCGATGGTAACCTTCGTCACGTCGTAAGCATCCGGATTCATGCGGACCTTCTTCGCCACCTTCGCCTGAACCAGATCCAGCTTCGAGCGGAGTTGGGCGACCTTGTACTTGGCGTCGGTCAACATCAGGCACGCCTGGTACATGTGTTCCGCCTGCTCAAGCCACTCCTGGTCTAAGTTCTGTGGGTCAATCCGAATGAGGTTTTTCATGTGTAGCCTCTAGAGAGTTTCGCCCTATTTCTATATCGACTCGAACCCGCCGTAAATGTCAGTTATTTTTTAACCGACACGACTTCCCAGCACGCGAGCGCCAGCCCCGCCGCCCCGGAGTCGAAAAAGTTCGTCTGGAAGCGGTCGATGACGAACGCCGCCTTCGGGCCGAGTGCCCCGCCCTTCAGAATCGCCCCCCGCGCGAACCCCAACACGATTCGACGTACCGTTTCTACGTCGTCCTCCATGCCTGCGAGGATCGTAGACACCTCCGCCCACGCCGGCCGTCCGTACACCAACAGCCGGGCCAGGTCTACGCCCTTGCTGCGAAGTTCGGACTTATTGACGACGGCCAGTTGTTGGTCTTTTGGCAGGACGGCGATCTGGTTGAGCAGCACGAGCGCCTTGCGGGCGCTCCCGTCGGCCGCCACGATCACCTCCGCCAGGGCTTCCGCGTCGATGACGAGCTTGGCCCGTTTGATGACCCTGGCGAGCACCGAACTGATTTCGTCCGAATTGAGCGGCTTGACCTTGACTTCGGTGCACCGGGTTACGATGGTCGGGAGCAACTTCGGAGAGTCTGTCGTACACAGGAAGTAGTACGCCCGTGTGGGTGTGTCTTCCAGTTCCTTGAGTAAGGCCGACTGTGCGTCCTTAGTCAAAGCGTGTACTTCGTCCAGAATGAACGCCTTGCGGGTGCCCCGAAAGGCGGTCCGGTGGGATTGTTTGATGAGCGCACGGATCAGGTCAATGCCCCGCTCGTCGGCGCAGTTGCGTTCGTACACTTCAGTTTCGACACAGCCGACCTGAGCGGCTCCGATCCGGGCCAGCGTGGTCTTACCACACCCGGACGGGCCGGAAAGGAGGACGGCGTGCGGCATGTTGTCCTTGCCGAACGACCGGAACATCTGCACGGCCGCGTCCTGTCCTACCACGAGGGACAGACTGCCCGGCCGGAACTTCTTGTACAACTCGACGGTATCGCTCATGTTCTGGCTCCTTAAGTGAGTTCGTACACCTTGACCTTCTTCCCCGTCGCCCGTGCCGCCCGGACATGTTCTGTCGTCACCGGACTGCCGTCGATAAAAGCGACGAACCCGGCGGCGTCCGCGAAGAACTCGGGGTCTCCTACATCCGCCCTACTCGCCCGCCGGTTAATGTTTCGGTAGACTCTCAGGTCGTACCAGTACCGGCTCGCGTATTTGGCGGCCAGGACTTCGATCCCGCCGACCGTTGACCAACTCAGTCGGTCCTTCAGCCCGTGGCACAGGATCGCAAGATTCGGGAGTCGCCAGGTCAGCTTGTCAACTACACGGATCACGAACGGCAGGAGTGCCGGGTCCATGTCGTGAGGGCCGATCAGTCCCAGCGGATACGCTTTCGGCGGGGCAACCCCCGGCAGGAATCTCTTCGGCATCGGGCCACCCCGCTTTAATGAACGTGTAGAATTCGCCCGGAAGGAATTCGTCCTTCCACTTGTCCCACTTGGGATGATCGACCAGGCGGGCCTCTGTGCCGTCGCTGCCGACGATGACGACCGATTCTGGAGGTACGCCCATCAGCAGGTACGAATTATTCACCCACAGTCCGTTTAGGGCTTCCGGGTTTTCTCTGCCCACCCGGTCTAGCATACTCTCGTGCGCGTACTTCAAGCCGGGCCACCGTTCGAGGTAGTGGATCATTCCTTCTTTCCAATAGCCGGTATAAACAATCATGGCGACTGTCTCCTTAGGCTTTCTGCCAGATGCCGTTGACAGCGTGCCAGCCCTGCTTTTCGGCCCAGGAGCGGCCCAACGGCGCAACGTCGGCCTCCGCCTCTAGTGGCACGATCAGCCACTTCCACGCCTTCATAATGTCTTTGGTCATCGTCCGGTGCATGATCTCCAGGTAGTTCTGAAGTTCCCTGTCCGGCACGTCAGACAGAACCGAATCGTGAATCTGTCCCAGAATCTTCGTCCGCATCTTGTATCGACGCATCTCGCGTTGGGCGTTGATCAGACACCAGAGGAGACAGTGAAAGGCCGACCCTTGAATCTTGAAATTGAGTACCTGATTGCGGCGAAGGTCTGACAGGTCAATCGTGAACCCCGTGGGCATGTCGATGTAGCCCGTCTCCTGATACTCCCGCCACAGGTCTTTTTTCCACTGAGAGTACACAGTGAACCGCTTCGTCCACATGACCGTCTCGGCCTGCATGACCTGATAGGCGAAGGTGCCCTTCTTCGGCGGGTCGCCGGGGTCGCAACTGCCGAGTTCGGTAATCCCCTTCGACTTCAGGTGGTCTCGAACCGTCGTCTGCGTGCCCTTGAGGAAGGCCGTCGCCCCGCCGGACGACGTTACCTCGTCCCACAAGGCCGGGGCACACTGAAACCAGACACTGCCGTAGAACTGCGCGAACACGAACCGGTTCTTGGCCCAATGGCGGGTCGTCTTCTTATCGACTTGGGCGTCGGTCAACAAGAATATGTCTTTGGCCACGTCGTGGTGCATGTCGCCACTGCCGGCCAAGTACGCCATCAGCTTCGGGTCTTTCGTCACGCACCCGGCCACCCGCACCTCGGCCCCGGAGAAGTCGAGTTCGACCAAGTGATTACCGTCTCGCGGGATGAACAGCTTTCGGATCATCGGGCTGTACACCGGGTGCCGGCTCGGGATGTTCTGAAAGTTGACGTGGTCTGAAGACGACCGGAAGCTGCGGGCCTTGTGCAGGTTGTAGAAGACCCGCAGGTAGCCGCCCACCTGCTCCTTCTTGATGCCCTCGAAATAGGTGCTGAGCAGCTTGTTCAGTTTCGTAAGTTGTAGGTACTGAATGACCCACGGGTGCCCGACCTTCTCTAACGTCTCTTCGTCGGCGGCGTAGTGTCCTTTCTTCACGCGGCGGGTGCCGGCCGGCACCGGAAGGCCCATTTCGACAAACAGGACGTTGCTCAACTGCTCCCGGGACCCGAGTTCGGCCTTCTGCCCGTACTTGCGGACCCAAAGACGCCAGATAGAATCCTTCTTCAAGGTGGCGGTGAGGGCGGCTATCTGGCGGCCCAGGTCGCCGATCATGAACTCCAGATACTCCATGTCCAGACGAATGCCGTTGTTCTCGACTACCGCCAACTCTTCGGCCCCGTCGTGGAACAGGCGCAACGCCTCTACGGTCTTGGGGCTAAGGTGGTACGAAGTCATTTCCACGTCTCCAGGTTGATGCCGACGGCCGCCGCCTGAATCTCGGCGACGAGATACTCCATTCTGGAGTCAATCGCACAGTAGGTGAGCAGTTCGCGTCGGTCGATCTGTCGGACACGATTGACGGCGTTGGCCGACCCCGCCGCCTCCAGGTACGGCTTGACGTGCTGATCCCACGGCCGCACACCACACAGGGCCATTGCCAGGAACTTGATCGACGCCGACACGTCCGACCTGGAATCGATAATGTGGGCGGCCTGCATCGTGTCCCACGTCCACCCGGCCACCCGCGTTTTCAATTTGGCCAGACACCACCGGGTCTCGTACTTGAGGTTGCTGGCGACCTTCTTCACTCGCGGGTTCTGGAGCAGGGTCCGCATGGCGGCCTGAACTTTCTCAGTCCACATGAAGGCGATGGTGTCGTCGCCGTTGAAGCACACCGAGCAGCAGACGATTTCATGACCGGGGGCGTCTGGTTTTAGTCCAGTCGTCTCGAAGTCGAAGGCGACGACGCCGGTGGCCGACTCCAGCCGTGACACGACCTCGTCCTCGTCCCACAACAGGCGCACGCCCAGGAGCGGGTCGTACTTCGGCACCGTCGTGCCGATTTTGGTGAGGGCATACTTGAACCACTGCTTGAAGTGGAGATACGGTACCGACGACCCCCGGCGCTCGGCCGACCCCTGCCGTTTGTTTACGGCATACACCGGACTGTTAGTCGGGCACACCCAGGCGTTCAGGGCGGCCACCGGAATGTGATACCCTGACCACCGGTCGGCGAACAGGGGAACGTCGCCGTCATAATGGGGGGCCAGCACCGAGTACACCGCCAGGTCCCCCATCGGAATAATGACCTGCGGCTTGTGGGCGGCGACGGCGGCCATGACGGTCGGCCGACAGTACGGAACGGCGTCCCACGGCCGCCGCACGCCGTGTTTGGTGTCCGGACGACACGCCAGGGCGTTGACGTATACCACGTCTGACAGAGACAGCCCGGCCGCCATGAGGCCAGGGGTAACCGTCTCGTTCATCACAGTCCGAGAGAACGGCTTGCCGGACAGGTCGGCCGTCGTGTCCGGTAACTCGCCGACGAGCAGCACCTTCGCCCGGCCCGTTCCGACCGGGCCTTGTTTCGGCGTCGTGGCCGTCTCACAGTACCGGCACAAGTCGCACCGAGGCGAGGTGAGGACGGGCATCGCCTTTTTCTTCACGCCCACGGCGGCGGGAAAGAATCCCATGTGGTCACTCCTTTACCAGACTGACGGCGTAGGTCAGACGGCCCGACTTCACTCGGATCATCGTCGCCGAAATCAGACACTCGGCGAACTCCTTTGTGATTTTGGTCAACAGCTTGGCCGGGATCTGAAATTCGACGGCCGGGCCGTCGTACTTGACCTTCCGCTTCTCGCGGTACTTGCCGGTGGCCCCCTGCCCGACGATCATAGCGAACCCGGGTTCCAGTTTGACCGTCACGTCGTCCTGGTCGGCGTTCTCCTGCGAAAAGACGTAGGCCCGGTCCGCTGCATCGCCGAGACTCTTCGGCAGAATGGCGGTGTGGAAATCGCCGTCGCCCTCAACCACCGACGACATGTCTTGGTACTTGTCTTCGTGGTACACGCGACAGCCGACCATCGGCCCGTCCGTGCCCTGCCGAAAGAACACCCACTGATCTAAGACTGACACCTCAGACGGCTCAATGTGGATGACCGACTTGAGCGTCTCCGCCCGCACCAGCAGCGGGCGGGCGAACGGCGGGCACTTGGCCCGCCAGCGGGCCACCTGCGCGTTGTCGGACGCCTCAACGAACTTGTCCGTGAGGTGCACCATTGACCAGATGTAGTCGGCGTCGTTGCGGGACGCACAGTCGATCACGAGCGGCAGACCCTCCAGCACTTCGGAGGGCATCGGACTCCATTTCGTCGGGATCGGCACCTCGTCAATCGGCAGGCGAATCTCCAACTCACCCAGCACCTCGAAGTCTTTGCCCTTCCCCCGGAAGAGTAGCCCGCTCTCCTTCTGTATGACCTCCAACTCGTCGTCGGGCAGTTTGGGCAGGGCGGCAAGCAGCGGGGCCGCCACGACCGCCACCGGCGTCGGCAGTGACAGACAGGACGGCCCCCAGCAGGCGGTTTCGTCATTGAACGAGAACACCTTGTCGCCTTTAAACACGACGCAGGTGCTCTGCTCAACCATGTTTTTCGCCGAGACGCCGAACCGGACTGCTTCCAGTTGGGCGATCAGCGTGGATCGATTCACGCGCACAGGTCACTTCTCCTTCTCGGTCAAGTGTCTCCACCGTTTCCCGGACACGAGTCGGGAAACGGTTGATTGGTTGATCCTAAACTTCTTAGCTATTTTGGATTGACTAAGAGGTGTCGAAAAGTACGCCCAACGAATTTTACGAACTAACCCGGGTGTCAGCTTGGCGTGGCCGTGCTGTTCACCTTTCGCCCCGCCGACGCGACCAATACTTATCGCGTGTTCAGCGTTCTCTTTAGGTGTAACCCACTCCAGGTTATCGACATGGTTATTTGTACCGTCGTTGTCTTTGTGATTGACCTCCGGCTTGTTGTCGGGGTTCGGAATAAACGCTTCAGCCACGAGTCGATGGACTGCCGCTTTGGTAAATCCGTTCTTGTACAGGCTCACGCACAGGTACGGCCCATCCGAAACTAGTTTCAAAACCCTAGCGCGAATGACACGCTTACCGAACTTCCCCGATCTGGTTTTGACTAGTACGACGCGACGGAGACTTCGCACCCGGCCGTGCGAAGACACTTCGTACCTGTTACGAAATCCACGAATCGTTCGCCACACCTCCTCGCTCATTTGCGGCTCCCTTTTCCTTTGTACAGCGGGCCGCCGGGCAGTCGGTCTATGTGTGCTTGTATGTACTTAACCATACCCGGCGTTTGGCCCGCGTAGTGCCAGGACAACAGCCTGAACGGGATCTGCATTTCAAGCGGATACGGCATAGGCAGTCCAGCAAGGTATATATATTTGACCGTGTCCCGCATCGCCTTGTTCGCCCGGAGCATAAACTTGGCGCACAGCTTGGCCCGCTCCTCAAAGGAGTTCGTGACCCCCTTGATGACAGGACGCATCACCACACACTTGCCGGTGGCCTTTCGCTCGGCCCGGGTGTGCCGCCAGATTTCGCCCGCCTGAGTGTCCAACTTGTAGTCCGATGCGACCTCGAACTCTTCGTGAGTCCCCCGGTGCAATTTGAACTCGGCCAGCAGTCGATTGAACCGGTCTCGAACGAGCGGAGTCAGACGGTCAATGTGCCCTTGATGATCCTTTTTCGGGATCTGCGGAGTACACCCGATAATGGCCGGCTGTTCGTCGTACACGAACGCCCCGTTCCGAACCTGGGGCAGGTACACACTGCCCCACGAAGGGGTCATCTTCCATGACGCCGAATCGACGCTGTACCACTCCATGGCCTTGATCAGGTCGAACGACGTGACGGCAAACCCGTGCGTCTTCACGACCGGCCTACCGGCACCGTCGAACAACACCTTCATTAAAGGTTTGAGCCATTTCAACCGGCCTCTGGTCTGCTCGTCGTTCGCCGGACTAATCCCGATGTACTTGACACCGAACTCGAGGTATTTGTGCAGCCACCGAACGTCGTCGTTCTGGTGAAACACCGGGATCACTTTGTCCTTCGGCAGTTCTTGAATCATCAACAGGTAGTTGTCCCACGACAGTTTGCAGGCGGCGGAAATGGCGGCCGGGGTGAGCGACTTCTTGTCGTTCATCACACCCGGAATAGAATCCAGGTTGACGTAGTAGCTGATACCTGGATACTGAACGCAGAACGCCAGATAGTCCTTAATGTCTATGCTGGCGTTCTGCGACCAGACCGTGTACGCGCCGCTGTCTAAGATCAGCGAGCGGGACGGCATTTAATCAACCTCCTCGGCGTACAGCGACGGACCGGCGAGGCCGACGCCCGCGTTCGGGAACGCCCGTTCCACCGTCGTGGCGATACCGCCCCGCGCGGCGAACTGGAACAGGACACGCAGTCGCTTGGGTTGCATGACTTCCATCAGGTCGTTGAACACCCGGTTGCAGATCGCCTCCATGAACTGACCCGTGTTCCGGAAGGCCACCAGGTACAGCTTGAGCGACTTGGTCTCGACGCACTTCTCCGCCGGCGTGAAGGCGATGAACACCTTGGCGTAATCCGGCTGTCCGGTCTTCGGACAGAGCGACGTGAACTCGGTGGTGTCATGCACCACCGTGTAGTCCTCGGCCGGCTGGGGGTTGGGGAAACACTCCAGGATGTTGACGCTCGGCTCGGCGTACACGAACTTGGCGTCATTGCCAAGTTTGGTCAACTCCTCGTGCAGCTTCGGCGGGGCCGTCCCGCTGCCGCCCTTCGGAGGACTCCGCATCGTCCGCTGTTGATCGTCCATCGTCAGACTCCTTTGATGAGAGACAGGAACTCGGCCCGCACCGGGCCGTCGTAAAACTCGCCGATCAGGTGACTAGTCACCGTTTCGGCGTCGGGCTTGACGACACCACGACAGCCCATGCACATGTGCTTAGCCCGGATGACACATGCGGCCCCGTTCGTGGTCACCGGTCGGCCGTCGGTCATCGGACCGGCGACGGCCTCGGCGATCTGCTTGGTCAGACGCTCCTGGACTTGAAGCCGTTTGGCGTAGGCGTCCACGACACGGGCCAGCTTGCTCAGACCGTACACCTTATTCTTCGGCAGGTAGGCGACGTGAGCCTCCCCGTAGAAGGGCAGTAGGTGGTGCTCGCACAAGGACGTGAACTCGATCCCCGTGACCAACACCATTTGGTTGTAACCTTCGCCGCCGTCGTCGAACGTCTTGAGCAGGGCCGGCACGTCCACCGCATAACCGGCCGTCATCTCCAACAGGGCACGGGCCGCCCGACCCGGCGTGTCCTCAATGACCGACGCGGGCAGGATCGTGTCGGGCAGGGTTTTGAGGATTCGGGCGAACGACACGGTAATGACGTTCTCGGCGATGCTGGTGAGCTTGGGTGTCATCCCCCCACCTCCTCGTACTCGATAGGATCTTTGAGTCCATTCTTGGCGAAGGCTTCCAGCCGTTCGGTACACGCCCCGCACTTGCCGCACGCCTTCGCCCGACTACCGTAACAGGTTCGGGTCAGGTGGAACGGCACACCGCAAGCGGCCCCGACCTTGACGATGCCGGCCTTATCCATGTCCAGCAGCGGGGCACGGAGGCGGACACGTCGCTCGGTACTGTGCCAGACGGTTGACGCCGCCGCTTCGATGAAGTCCGGTCTACAGTCCGGGTAGATGTGATGGTCGCCCTGATGGACGCCGATCACGAGATCGACCAGCTCACCTGTGCGGATGGCGACCGACTCGGCGATGCAGGCGGCCACGGAAATGAACGCCAGGTTACGGCCGGGGACGACGGTGCTCCGCATCGTCTCTTCCGCGTAGTGGCCTTCCGGCAGCGGCGTGCCGTTGGACGCCATCAGCGTGGACACCGACTGACCGGCGTGTCCGGCAGCGGCGGCCATCGCGTTGTACAGGTTGACGTTGACCCGTTGACCGACCGTCATGCCCCAGTGGTCGGTCAGCCACCGGGCGGACTGCTGTTCGTGCGCGCCGTGCTTCGACCCGTAGGACATGTTGACGCAGAGGACCTCCGTAGCCAGGTCAGCCCCCAACGCCTTCGCCGCGACCACGGTTGCCACGGCGGAGTCCAGCCCGCCGCTCAAGATGGACACCATTTTGATCGACATGTCTTCGGCTCCATGAGTAGTGAAGAATCGGCCGCCCCCTCACAATAATATCGTAAGGAGGCGGCCGATTTTGCCAGACTTGTTAAGGAATGCCGGCGATTTTGTGCTGTTGTAGCGACAGCCGATACCCGAACTTGAGACAGCTTGCGACCGCCGCCTTCAGGTTGGCCGCGTGCAGGTCGGGATCGCCCCACCCGTCGTCCGGCTGAACGTAGACCGTGCTGCTCTGGCGGCCGGGTCGGGCCGGGCGGGTACCCGCCAGCGTGACGGTGGGCAGACCGTCATCCGGATCGACGTACCGGTGATCGAGGACGTACTTGAAACAGTCGGCCACCAGCACCAGATTGGCGTTGATGTGCGTCGTCTTCGGCGACACCACGAGAAACAGCCGGCTGGAGTAGATAGGAAGCGGGCAGTCGTCCGTCTGTGGCAGAACCGTCCCGTTCGTCTCGACTTGCACGTCCACGTCGTCCGCCAACAGCAACCCGCGGATCAGGTACAGGACCGAGGTCTGACGGAACGGCTCGCCGCCGGTAATCACGACCAGCGGGCGGCTGGCCGAGTGTCGAAAGGTCCACTGCACCGTCTTCAGTGTCGCGTTCACTTGCGCGACCAACTCCGGCACCAGGGCGAACCGACGGCTCGTCGTGTAGTCCGTATCGCAGCCGGCGCACGTCAGGTTGCACCCGGCCAGCCGGACGAATACAGCAACCCGGCCGGCAAACGGCCCCTCCCCTTGGATCGTCAAGAACGGGTCGCCGACGACCTCCACAGCCGGCACGCCGTTGACCTTAATCAACGGCATACCCTTCTCCGCCATCTGCAGGTTTACGGGTCTGTTCATAGGTGTCACGCACTCCTGGGCAGGCGGATCGGGTAGTCCGCCCAACAGTTGGGGGTTTCGTAAATCCGCACGCTGACCACATCCAGTTCGGGCAGCAAGGACTCACAGATGCCGAACAGGTGCTTGGCGATCACTTCGGCGGTGGGGTTTTCGCCTTTGAAGATGAACGGCACTTTGCCGTTGTTCAGTTCGACCAGGTTTGGCAACTGCCACAACGGGTCCTGGTCATTCAACAGCAGGTTGTGATCCCACCGCCAGTTAATCCATTCCCCGACGCGCTTCTTGATGACGCCGAAGTCGATGACCCGGTCGATCTGATCGAGGGCCGGGGCGGTGACGGTGATCTCGGCGACATACCGGTGACCGTGGATGCAGGCACACATGCCTTCGTGACCTAGCACCCTGTGGCCGGCGTCGAATTCCAGCCGGCGGGTGATGGCGACGGCGCTCATGGTTGATTGGCCCTCAAGAAAGTTCCCTGAATAAAAGCCCGCTGTCGGCCGATCTTTCGCCACGGGCACTTAGACGCGGGGGCCGTCGTCGCCCCGCAAATCGCGTTTAAACAGGGAACGAACGGCCGGGCGAAACGAGAGAAGGCCGGCCGTTGAACGGCCGGCCTTCTCAGGCGACAAGACCTGTCGGGTAGGTCACGCCTTCGGGCGGGGGCACTTCTCGCTCCACTCGGCGACGTAGTAGCCGGTGGTCTCGCCCATGTCCACGGACTTGACGATGATGTCTTTCTCGTTCCGCAAGCCGGTCGGCACCTGGGCGTTGAGGGTGGCCAGCATCGACTTGGGGTCCCGATCCTTGAACGTCTTGACCAAGACGGCGTGGATCTTGGCTTTCGTAACCGGCGACTTCTTGGAGGCGGCGGCCAACTCCTTGATGATGACGGCGATCACACCCGGCTTCTTCGGGCCGCTCGCCTCCGAGGATTTGGCCGTGCCGGTCTTTTTCGGCGGCACGGCCGCCGTCTTACCACCCTTCACGGCGGGTTTGGCGGCGGGTTTGGCGGCGGCCTTCGGGGGCGGGGCCGTCTTACCGCCCTTCACGGCGGGCTTGGCGGCGGGCTTGGCGGCGGGCTTGGCGGCGGGCTTGGCGGCGGGCTTGGCGGTCTTCTTCTGCGGGGGGGTTTCTTCCACGTCGTCGTCCTCCTCGTCCTCGTCGGCGTCGTCGTCCTCCGAGTCATCGGACTCCTCGTCCGATTCGTCATCCTCGGTGGACTCTTCGTCGTCGCCGTCTTCGGACTCGTCTTCGTCTTCGGTTTCGTCCTCTTCGTCGCTGTCTTCGGACTCCTCATCTTCTTCGGACTCGTCTTCGTCTTCGGTGTCTTCGACCTCGGTCTCGTCGTTATCGTCCTCTTCGTCGTCCACGACCTCGACGGCCCCGCCCGCCTCCAACTGCGTCATGATGGCGGACAGGGTGCCGTGGGCGTCGTCGTCCTTCTCTTCGAGTTCGTCGATGGTGTCTTCGTCCATCTGGTCGGGCAAGCCCGCCACCTTCGTACTCAGGAAGGCGTTCGTCTCCTTCGACACGCCCTTGACGCCCATCGCCTGGAACATGGCGACGACGTACTTCCGCTCGATGGTCATGGGTTCGGGCTTGGCGACTTTCTTGGCCACAGGACACACTCCGAATGGGGGAACATACAACGGGGCGGGGGCAACGCGCGTCCCGCCCTACACTTCTATATCGACTCGAACCCGTCGATATTGCCGGATTTTTATTTCGACACCCAGTAACCCCCGGCCCCGTCCGTACTTACGTCGATGCCCTTCTCGACCTTCATCGCGCCGTTCACCTGAGAGCCGATGGTCTTGCTCATCGCCTTCGGGTCTCGCTCGGGGAAGGCTTTGACGAGGACGGCGAGGATCGACTCTTTGGTCGCGGGCCGCTTTTTCGACGCGGCCCGAAGGCACTCCAAGATTTTCTTGACGACCCCCGGCTTTTTCGGGACGGCCGGGCCGACGGGCGTAGGAGCGGGCCGTTCCTTCATGTCAGCCGTGGGCGTATTGACGGCCGACGGGCCGCCCCGTTGACAGGTCGTAATGGGCCGGCCGTCGGCCCCGTACCCGTACACGCACTCGCCCCACTCGGTCAGGGCGATCGGTTCGGGCCAGCCGACCGACCTGGCGTCGGCCTGCCGGTCCCGCAACTGCTGCGCCCGCGTGGCGGAGCCGCTGCCCATGCGGGCGCGGAACTCGGCCATGCGTCGGTCCCGCGACTCCATCGAGACCAGGGCGGCCACGGCCCGCCGGTGCAATTCTTCCGAGGACAGCTTCGGCTCTTCCGACTTGGGAGACGGCCGCCCCTTGCCCTTGACAGCCGGCGGCGGGACGGCGGCCTTTTTCTTTGCGGGGACGAATTTCGGCACAGGAAGGACTCCTCAGCGTTCGCCGCACAATCGGGCGAACTACACGCTACTGTAACGGGCCGTGGACGGACTGCAATTGGCTCCGGCAGGAAAATTTTAGAAAATGCTGAGCATGAACGGATTGGCAATTGCCAGACACCCGGCGACGTACAGACAGGTGCTTTCAGAGAGTTCGGACTCGCGGGCGGCGGGCAGACTGAGCCGGTAGACACCGGCGTCTTTTTCCATCGGCGTCTGGTTGATGGCGATCATGGCCGAAACGTGGGCGTTCTTGGTCTTGCTCCCGGAGAAGTTGCGTTTGGTGATGATCTCTACGTCGTAACTGTCGGCATCCGTCTGGCTGGCCGTGACCAGCAGGATGCGACGGGCCGTAGACAAGGAGCGCAGCATCATCCAGTTTTTGTCGATGGCCTCCCGGCTCTCCATTCGGCCGGGGGGCGGGGCCAGGATGTCGGCGTAGTCCAGAACGACCAGGTCGGGCACCCACCTGTCGGCCGTCTCCCACCTGTCCAACACGTTCGCCAACTCTTGCACCGTAAGCGTACCGGCCGAGTAGGTGGCCAGTCGCAACCGGTCCCGTCCCCCTTCGGGCAAGGTCGCCTGAATCTCACGCATCCGCCGCCACGCCGATTTCCAGTGCAGGTCTTCCGGAAACGTCACCTCCTTGTGCGTGACGGTGGCTGTTGCGTCGGCCCCGCTCCGTTCGATGTATACGGGGATGCGCACCGTCTGCAACTCCCGCGTGGCCCGGTGGGGCCGCTCGTTGGCTCGACACACGAACCGGGCCATCATTTGGTCTTCGGACAGGTCGCCGATGGAGAAGAACGCCACCCGGCGGCCCTGCAAGTAGCCCTGCCACGCCACCTCCTGAAGGCAGAAGGACTTGCCCCGCTTCTCGGGAGCCTCAAACGCCACGAACGCATCCCGCACCAGCAACGGCTCCATAAAGGTGCCGAGTGCCCCGTCGAACTTGACTACCGGGGTCGCCGCCGTCTTAGACAACACGGCCGCCTTGACCGCCGACGGCGACCCGAACACGTCAAGGAACGACCCCCGACCTAGTTCCGTCTTCGGTACGGTCAGTGCGGCCTCCGCCACGTCCAGACGGCCGGATTCGAGTGCCTGCGTCAGTCGGTCCCGGATGCCCTCTAACCGGGCGCGGTTCAGTACCTGGCCGGCCAGGTCTGCGGTGTACGCGGCGTTGAACGCTGCCGGGTCGTAAGAGTCGGACAGGCCGCCGAGAAAGGCGGCGATCATCTTCTCCGTGTTCTGGTCGTGGTTGGCCTCCGCCCACATGTAGAACATGTCACGGATGGCTTTGCCGGGGGCACGGCCCCGCGACGACGTGTGGTACGCCACGCACCAGGAGGCGATTTTGTCCGCCCACGGCTGACCGAACGCCCCGTCCCGGTAGACGGGGGCGACCTTGCCCAGCACTTCCCGGCTGACGATCATCCCGGTAATAACCATTTTGAGGGCGGTGCCCTCGACTTCGGTGACTTTCACGACGACTCCTTTGGAGGCGATTCCAGTAAGGTGGCGACGTACTCGACGGCCGCCGCCGCGAACCGCTCGCGGGCGGCCGGAAGTTTGTTCTTGGCGACTATGAACCGCCTGACGGCGGCCCAGTGGTCTCTGTCGGACAGTCCGGCAGGCGGTGCGCACTGCTCGTCTTCGAGTCGCCGCACCTCGGCGTACAAGGTTTGCAGCTGGTCCAGCGTCATGTCGAGGTCTCCTCGGGGATGGAAATGCCGGCCGCGTGACACAGACAGACCCAGGCGTTAGGGTCACCGTACTCGACGGACAGGGCAGTCATCCGTTTCACGAACGTCTTCGAGGTGGGCCGGAACTCGAACGGCGTGAACGACCCGCTCCACTCGTCCCAGCCCTTGACCGACCGCCACAGTTCGACGAACCACGTGAGCAAAAAATTGGGCGTGGCCAGCCGCCCCCACAGCCAGGACGCGAACCGGCCGGCGGCGGTACCTGTACCGAGGTGGGGCCGTACCTTTTCGACGACGGCCGCGTGCCGGACAACGGACCGCTTGACGGCCGTGTACAGGGCGGACTCGCCTCGCCCCCACCGGTATTTTTGCAGCCGCTGGTACAGGTCGGCGGCGGCGTCGTCGTCGGCCTCGGACAGCAAATGCAGGATGTCCGAATCGGCGGATTTGGCGGCCAGCCGCTCCAGCCAGTCGAAGCACTTGCGGAACGTCGCCGCCGACTGGATCAACGGCAGGTCGGCCCGGATGCCTGACGCTTTGGCGTAGAAGGTCAGCACTTTGCCGATCCGTTCGGCGACGGCCTTCGCCGCCAGGTCGGGGAACTGTTCGGCGAACTTCGGATGCCCGCCGGCCGTCAGGATCTCCTGTCGGAGGATACGGAACTCACTGGCCCATGCCGACCGCCGCCAGCGTCGGACACGGGACGGGTTCTTGAGCAGGATCGCCCGCAGCCGGTCGGCGTGGGCGTAGTCGTCGGCCGTGGGGGTCGTGCGGGACTCGACTTCGGGCGATGGAAAGAACGCCATGTTGCCGCTCGCTAGATGGTTACAAGGCTGCCAGTCCGGGGGCGTGAAAGCTCGTTGCTCGCTTCGCTCACAACTCGCTTTTCTTTCGGTAGTATGTCTAGGAAGGAGGAGAAGGAGGGCTATAGCATTTGGATTATAAGTCCAAAGCTACAACCCTCCCAACTCTCGAAAACCGCCGTGGCAACTGGCCTTGTGGCGGTCTCAGCATGTCTGAGGTTTTTCGTGAGTGAGGGTGTCCACTCTGTTATTTAGCCGCGTCGTGGACATTTAACTAGGAACGCGGGGCAGTCACGGCAGGTGCCGCTCAATCCGGTGGGTGCCCTCACCTCCCCCGGCGACTCGCACGTCCGGCTTACGCCCTTCCCCTCTTAAAGCAAACGCTACGGGTACTCGCGCACGGCCGGCAATGCTTTATCGACACTGACCTTCTGATTTTGCTAGGTGTACATTTAACAGTTGTGTGTTACGAATTTGAAAAACGTAACACACACGAACGGCTTCCTACAAAACTAAGCAATTCTCAGAGTTGAGAATGACCAGTGTTACGAAAAAATAATTCGTAACACTGGCCCCTCAGTCCGTGTTACGAATTATTTTTTCGTAACACTGGCCCCTCAGTCCGTGTTACGAATTTGAAAAACGTAACACTGGCCCTCGATTCCTTGAATAAACGCGATTTGCGGGCCGAACGGGGGGCAACACGGGCGAACTCACTATTCGGCCCCGTTCGGCCCGTGGCGCGGCCTTTATTCAAGGAATTCTGGCGTCTCATTGGCCGATCAATTTTCGCAACTGCGCCCGCTCTTTATCGCCCGCACTGCCAGGATCCTTCGCCCGCTCTAGCCGACACACCCACGTCTTGCCCGGCAGCACTCGGAGCTGGTTGGCCAGTTCGTTCGCTTGCCGCTGGGCGTGCGGTTCGTTGTCGTAACAGATGTACCGTTTCGGGTACCGGCTGATGCGGGCGACCTGGGCCGGCGTGAACTCCGTGCCGAACGTGGCCGTCGATCCGGGGCCGATGGCCACGACATCCAGCGGCCCCTCGAAGACGAGAATCGTGTCCCGGACGTGATCCTCGCCGAACAGGAGTCGCTTGTGGGGCACCTTCTCGTCTTCGGGCCGGGCCGACAGGTACCGCAACCCGCCGTGCGAACTCCGGGTCGTGTAACTAACCGTCTCGAACCCGAGCGTGATAGGAATGAACATCCGGAACTTGTACTGTCCGCCCGTGTAGTCAATCGACCGCAACCCCCACAGCCGGTCGAAGTCGGGGGCGTCGCAGTCGATACCCCGGTCGAGGAGCATCTGACGGTGGCGGGCCGACAGAATGTCCGTCAGGCCGACGGGCGGCTTGTACTTACCGCCCTTCGTGGCGTTGTCGAACTTACGACTGGTAACGCCCCGCCGCTCTTTCAGATCACGGACGGCGGCCCACGGGATGCCCCGGTCGAGTGCCTTCACCAGTTCGTACAGGGGCCGGCCGCCGCACCCCCAACAGTGGGCGTTCAGGTAATGGACGTTGACGCCCATGTGGTATTTGCCCTGCGACCCACAGAAGGGACAGTCGATGCCAAGCCAACCGGGGCGAACGTGTTTGTTCGCCCCGGCGCGGGCCACGTCAACGCCGTGGGTCTCGAACAGTTTAACCAAGTCCTCTTCCAGGCTCATCTTGTCACCCGTGAAGGAGTAGAGAGTTGTTGACGGGGGCGTGCGTCGGCGTCAGTTCCAGTACCACGTACCTTTCGGGAACACGAAACACGAAATCCCGCCACATCGATCCAGAACTGCGAACGTGCAAGTAGTTCCCGTCCCAGTCGTTTTCGTCCCAGCCGACGACGACGCCGGGGAATGACACCAGCGTCTCGTGTTCGACGACGGGCGGCAGTTTGGCGGCCGACGAATTGAACTCGTCGGCCGCCGTGATCCACTTGATCGGGAACTCGGCCACCCAGACCTCTCGACTGTACCACCAACTTAACGGCGGGGGCATGTGTAGTCCTCAGTGCGTCTGATTGGGTTCGGAACAGTCCGGGTTGCCGCAGATGTTGCACTGCTGGTGACGTTCGGGCACCACCGCCGTGTCTTCGACCGGGATCGTGTCTTTGACCAGGAGTATGGCTCGGTCAATGTTGACCGCCGCCTCCTCCAAGTCGGTGAGCGTGTCCTTGTGTCCCCGCTGGCCAGAACACAGGAGCTTCTTGATGGCGTTCTGCCGGGCCGGGCACGTCACCTGGTAGGCGACGATCACGTCGTACACGTCCAGCACTCCCTCGTCCAGTACCCGTTTGGGCAGTCTCTTTTTGTACTTGTCGTTCGGTTTTTTCTTCTCGGACATGTCACTTCCTCTTACGAGAGTCGCGGGCGGGTTTCTTTTCTTTGAGGGCGTCAAACGCCTCTTCACCGATCAGGTGTATCACCTTACCGAGTACCAGCACGGCGAGAACGTGAACTGAGTTTCTGGGGTCGTACTCGCCGGTGACCTTCATCCGTCCTAGCTCGTTTTTCATTCGGATGATAAACTCGTCTTCGAGTAAGACTCGAACTTCGGTTACTTGGGTTTGCGGCATATGTCACACCTTGGGGAACTCGGTTTTCAACTCGAAGGTGCCGTCCGGCAAGTACACCCGGACGTAATCGCCGAACAGGTTCGGCGCGTCTTTCACCAGGATGTCGAGCATGGCGTTGGCCAGACGCCGGATCTCAACTTCGGCGTGCCGGCTGCCCCGCTGCTCCAGGAAGTGCCGCAAGGCGCGGGCATTGGCCGTCACGCTGATCTTCGTCTCGGTGGCGTTCGGCAGCACGCTCCTCGCCGTACCCCGTGCCGCCTTGCGGTGCGTCGTCTTCACCTCTCTGTTATTATCGTACCACTGACGAAGGTACTCGCCTTCGGGCAGCGGGTGCGTGTCACCCATGTCCGCCGTCAGCCCGCAGGCCCGCAGTCGGTCGCACTCCTTCGCGTACTCGTGGTAGATCACCCACCCTTGCTTCTTCATCATGTAGTCGGTCAGGAACCTGTAATCCTTGCCGTTGCGGAGCATGTTGAGGAGCCACACCAATCCAGCCTCCGTCATCGGCTGCGTCCGCCACGTCGGGTCGTTCAACATCAACCCCTCGACGCCCATCACGTCGAGGGAACTACGGCTACCAACCCACATGAGGGCCAACGTCACCTCGTCCAGCAGTTCGACTGGCACGACCACTTCCATCTCCGACTCGTCAACATACCGCTGACTCAGTTGCGAGTACGCCCACCCCGCCCGGTGTCGCACCAGCTCGTGCGTGAGCGACCGCGACACGCCAGTGATGACGAAGTTCCAGACGGCGTGTTCGAGTACCGATCCGTGTCCGACCTCCTTGATGTGATGCAGGTAGGCCGCGTTGCCGCCCGGCCGTGGTTTGACGAATGACATGTAGCAGATTCGACCGGCCGACTCGCTGATGACTTCCGACGCCACTTCCGAATCCGACTCCCACGTCACGCCGTGGTCGGCCAGGAAGCGGTCGAGTTCGGCCTGTTGCAGCAGTTGCTTGCCGACGAGGTAGACGGTCGGCTTGGTGATGATCGTGACGCTCATGACAGACTCCTTGTTTCTGGGTCGAGGGGAGGTTCAACGCCGGCCGCCGTCACACGATTTCCAGTTGGTAGTAGTGAACCACCTTCTGGGCCGCCCGGCGGCCTTTGCCGGTCAGCATCAGCGACCCGTGTGCGCCGCCGGACTCGTACAGTCGCAGGTACTTCACCGACTCCAGCTGGGACAGGTGCCCCAGGTCAATCTTGTACGACTTGGCCGCCGGCTTAGTCGTCGGCGGGCCGTCGGGCTTGGCGGGCGGCACGACCTCGGCGATCACGGAGTCGTCGTCGTACCAGGTCACCTTGTGGGCCAGGTACAAGACCACGAGCGTGAGCAGCACTTCGTACTCCGGCAGACCGGCCGGCGTAGGGGGAAGGACACGAGCTTTCATTTGCACTCCTTGATCAAGTTGAGGATGTGACGGGCGGCGAGGGACGCCCCCTCCGAGTACGGGCCGCCGTTGAGCGTGCCGTTGACGGCTTCCATCTCCGCGGCGTAGGCGGCGATCAGGTCGAGGTGCCGCTGCTTCTGGCGGCGGAGCAGTTCGTTCACGCAGTCGTCCCGGTTCGGACGTTCCTCACACCGTCTGGCGTCCCACATGACGACCACCCACAAGTCTTCATCCGTCATCTGACTCGGCGTCATCACAGGTCTCCTTTGATGGCGGTCATGAGCATGTCGTACACGGACATTTCGTCGTTGCCGCCTTTCGCCCCGTCCAGTACCTGATTGGCGACGGCCTGTTTGTCCTGGATGACACCTGCGACCTTCTCCTCGAACGTGCCGTGGGCCGTCAGGTAAAAGCAGTCGAGTGCCCGGTGTTGGCCAATCCGGTGCCCCCGGTCCTCGGCCTGTCGCATGATGCCGGGCCGCCAGTCGAATTCGGCGAAGGCGACCGCACTGGCCGCCGTCCCGTTCCAGCCGGTGCCGGCGGCGTCGATCTGGCCGACGAACAGCCGGGTCTTGGCGTCCTTCTGAAAGGCGGTGACGGCCGCCTCCCGTTTCCGCATCGCCACCGACCCTTGTATGAGGACGGCCTGTTTGTGAAACCGCTGATAGATGGCGTCGAGGACCGGCAAATGTTTGGCGAACAGGATCAATTTCTTGCCCGGGTTGTCGGCCAGCCAGGTTGCCGTCCACTCCAGCACGGCAGGCAGCTTGAGTTCGGCCGCCAGCCGGAGCAGGTAGCCCGACTGCGCGAGCACCTTGGCCCGCTGCACCGCCCGCAGCTTGTGGCCCTTGAACCGCCGGATCCACCTGATGAAGTTGTCGAACGCCTCCTTGTACTCGCCCCGCCGGACGATGGCCAGCGGCACGACGTGTCGGACTTTCGGCGGCAGTTGGTGAAGTACGTCCGATTTCAGCCGCCGGATCATCATCGTCGTGAGCAGGTCGGCGTGCAACTCGTCCAGGTTGTCGGCCCCCTTGAACTCCCACCCCCAGGGCTTCCGCTCCGGGCGACAGTAACGGTCGGCGTACTGCCGGAAGCCCGGGTACTTGTCGGGCCGCAGGAAATGCAACACCGTCCACAACTCGGCCGGCATGTTGACGATGGGCGTGCCGCTCATACAGATGCGGTGCGGCACTTTCTTACCTAAGCCGAACACGTTCCGCGTCTGCTGGGCGGTCCGGCTTTTGATCTTGTGGCACTCGTCCACGACGATCAAAAAGGGTTTCAGTTTTTTAAGAAACCGACTCCACGATTTGGGGTCGGTGGCCCGGCCGATGATCTCGTACCCGACGATGTACGCCGCCGCCCCGGTCGGCGTTTCCGGCTTGGCCACGCGGCCCTCCAGTACCACGGCGGCGACACCGGCGTGCTGCCGGAACTCGTTCTGCCAGTTGAACCGTAGCCCCGCCGGGCAAACGACGACCACCGGCCGGCCCCGGTACCTGTCCGCCGTCTGTGCGTAGTACCCGATGCTCTGTATCGATTTGCCGAGTCCCATTTCGTCGGCCAGGAGCGCCCGCCCGTCGAACTTCAGGAGCCGTTTGATCCCCTGCTTCTGGTAGGGGTACAGGTCGGTGAGCAGGGTCACGCGACACCTCCTTTGACGTACCGCTCGGCCGACGCCCACGCCCGCTCCGCCCGCGTGCGAGAGCCGCCGAACTTGTGCCGAACCAGTTTCCGCAAAACGGCCCCGACCTTTCTCGGCGTCATGTCCTTACCCGTCGGTCGCAACTTGGCAAAGCAGTCCAGAACGACTTTGGCGTCGGCCGGCGGGTCGCGGGCGTCCAGGTTGGGCCACTCGATATCGACCGGGATGTCGTCGAGGTTCGTAGACAGTTCGCACCGACGGCGGCGGGCCGAGCGGAGCAGGTCGTAGAACTCGTACCTGAGCCGCCGCACGAACCAGGACTTGAACGTGGCCGGGCTGTCCTCGTCGTAGCTGTCGTAGCAGGACATGAACACCAGGTGCCCGTGGCCGATCAGGTCGTCCACGTCCATAAGCGTGAACCGGTCGCGGAACGTGCGGGCCTCCTCCGTGATCGTTCGTTCGACGGATTTGAACAGGATCGTCTGGCCTACTTGTCGCAAGGTCGCCATGATGCCCCCGTAGAGTGTGCTAGATTCCTTGAATAACGGCCGTCTCCACGCCGTTATTCGGCGTAACTGTCGAACGGGCCGGGCAGCGGCCCCGTCGCAAGGAGAAGGGCTTGCCGTCGCCAGATCGCACGGATCGGGCGTTCGTCAGTGTCGATCAGTTTCGACGCCAAGTACAGGAAGGCGGCCCGTGAGTGTTTCGGCCATCCGCCCCGGCTGTCGGACTCGAACATCTGTTGGATCGTCTTGCAGTCGGCCGCCATGAACGGGCCGGTTGTCTTGCGCGACGGGTTACGGGGGCGGGCGGCGACCGCCGTACTCACGGCGTAGAACATCGACGCATCGGACATCTTGCTGCCGGCGAGGGACTGACACCAGGTGCTGACTCCCTTCCGTGCCTCGTCCGTCCCGCCACGGGCGAACACGTCGAGGACCCGGTCGGCCCACTCCGACAGGTCGGCGTGCCGCGTGTGCCGTTGTTGCACCGTCAGTTTCGACGGCACGAGGTGGGCGTAGTCGGCCCCGCCCTTCGCCCGCACGTCATACCCGAAGAACGCCTCTACCGGCTGGCGGCCGTCGTGCGACGACGCCACGGTGACCGTCGGGCGGACACACACTTGCGCACTCTTGTCGGTCTCGCCGATGAGGGTGGCCACCATCGTCGTGCCGTCGTCGTGTAGGACTACGCTGCCCCGCAGGAGCAGGGTGACCCCGCGGTCGGCCGCCCGCCGTTGCAGGCGGGCCAGCACGTCGTTGTGGGGGATCGGACTGTACCACGCCCCCGACTCGAATTTCACCTCCACCGACACGTCTTTCAGGCCCGACGCCTTGACCGTCGTGGCCGCCGCCTTTCGCCGGCCGTGAGAAAACCCCATGTCACTTACCTCCTTTGTTGGTTACGGACTCGATCTGCCACGCTTCGACGCCCACCCGCTGAACGGTGCCCATGAACGGCACTTCGACGGTCAGGGCGTTGTCGGCCGCCACCGCCACCAGCCCCGTCAGATTGAACCAACACGACTGGCGGTCGATGACTCGCACTTCGTCGCCCGCCCGAAACTTGGGTGTCGCGGGCGGCTTGATCTTCTCGACCCGGATCTGCTCTAGCAGCAGGTACGCGGCCTCTCGGGTGTCGAGCGCCGTCGGCTTCCATGCCAGCCAGCGGTCGTACTCGTCCTGTTGGGCGGCCGACGGCTCTTTGGTCTTCGGCATCGCCGGCTTTTCGGGCCGCACGGGAAGAAGGCCGAACTGGTACTTGTGTTCGCGGATGAGGTCGGCCGTCTCCGGACAGTACACCATCTGCACGAACAGGTATCCCTCGAACTTGACACGGCGGACCATGATCGGCTTGCCGTCGCCCTTGCGAGGGACGGTCTCGCGCAAGGCCGGCACCATCGCCCCCTTGAACAGCCGCGGGTGCAGGTCGGCGATCTTGGCCGCCCGGAGCAGGCCGCTCCGGACTTTCGTCTCCTTGCCGCTCTCGACCATCAGAACGTACCACTTCATCGGGCCGGGCAGCGGCGGCAGAGCGGGTTTCTTCGGCACGGCTGACTCCAATAACAGAGGGACGAACTAACGCAATCTATTCGCGTGTAATAGTTTCGGCAAGACGTTCTCGAAATTAGTCGGGCAGCACCAGGTCGTCGCCGGCCTTGTGCAGCAGCGGGTACAGGCCGGGCCAGGAGACAGTAAAGCCCATCCTGGTGGCCATCCGGTCGAACAGTCGGCGGCGGTTGTCGAGTTTCTGTTGGGCGGCGTCGGTGCCTTCGTTGGCGGCCACCTCGCCGGCACGAAAGGCGGCGTTCGCCGTCACTATCAAGGTCTTCACGTCGTCATACGTCAGCCCGGTCTTACTGGCGAAGGTGAGTCGGCCGAGTACCAGTCGCTCGGCCAGAGTGATTCCGATGCGGGCCATTGCAGACTCCTTTTGTCGTTACTTGAGGATGAACTTGTCGGCGGCGAACCCGGCACCGCTTGTAATCTCGCCCCGCTGATACTTGCGGACCTCTTCGATCAGGCGGCCGGTCTCGGCGGCGGCCAGTTCGACCGTCTCCACGTTCTGCACCGGCAGCACGAACGTGTCACCCAGATCGAGGTGGGCGATCTCCGGACCGAAGTAGTTCTTGAGGGACCCGATGCTGTAGATTTTGTCCGGGGCCACGGCGAACGACGCGAACAGGCAGTAGGTCGTAAACCACCACGACGTGGCGTTGCACAGGGCGTCCAGGTTGAGCGGCTGGCCGGCGGTCTTGATCTTGACGGCGGTAAACTGTTTGTCGTGCTGCGAGTACACACCGTAGCCGTTGCACCAGGCCCACACGTCCACCGTGTAGCCGGCGGACTCTAGAATATCGACGGCCGCCGCGCACGCCACGCTCCGCCAGAACATGCCGGTGCCCCACGGCTGTAGCACCGGGTGAACGCCGTCTTCGATCTCCTTCGGCCACTGCCAGACGTACTCAGTCCGGTACTTGGGCATCATCTTGACCAGGTGCCCCGACTCAAGGTCCATCCCGCCGTAAGTGTCGAGGTTCGTGAGCAGCGTGATCGACGGAACGCCCTGCACGAACTTCTTGCTGGTCGTCCGGTACACGTCCTGCTCGCCGGCCAGCACGCGGTCAACGCTGATGTCGCCCTCGGTGTCAGTCCAGCGGGGCTTGCGGCGAATCGACTCGGGTTCGGGGGCGGCGGCCTCCACCCGCCGCTTGACGGCCTCCACCAGTCGCACGGCCTCCGGCCACGGCTGGCGGAGCAGTTCGCCGGCGCTCAGCACACCTTTGGGCGACTTGCGACCGACGTACTCGAACGCCCGGGTGAAGTAGTTCACGTTGCCCTTCGACCACTTCCCGCCCTGCATGGAGGCGGCGGCCCGGTCTGCCATCTCGGTCACGCTGTCGAAGATCATCGCCCAACCGCCGAGCTTGGTGTCGAGTGTGACGCGCATCGTAGACTCCTTGTTAGCCGATCCGGGAGAGTTCGTTGTTGTAGATCCAGACGTTGTACGCAAAGCCGATCCAGTTCGTCAGTTGCACTAAGGTCATGTTGGCGAAGGGGCCGGAGGTGCCGCCGTCACGCGCGACGACACCCTCCTTTTTCATCCGCCGCCATTCGACAAGGTCGTTCGGCTTGAACATGTCGCACCTGTTGCCGTGTTACGCCGACTGCGCCGCCCACCCCAAAGAGGTGGTCAGCTTTTGCCGCTCGTCATCCGGCCACGAGCCGGTGAGCGTTTCGATCACGTCCTTGTACGACCAGCCGCCCTGTGACACCATGACGTGGGCGTCACGCAGGAAGCGAGTAGACACGACCCGCCGCAGCCCGGCGACCACCACCGCCCGCCGCAGTTCCTGGAGGCCGGCCCGCAGGGTGTCGTCGGGGCACAACGACGCCTCCACCTGATCGTCATAGTCGCACTCCACCATGCCGATGCGAAACCGGTCAAGCGTGGCTTCGTCCAGCTGCGACCGGCCGACGTACTGGCGGGTCGCCCCCTTGCCGATAGTGTTGGCGGTGGCCATACACAAGAAGTCCGGGTGTTTGACGGCCTTCGGCTTGGCCGGGCGGTTGGGCACCGTGATGTACCCGTTGGCCAGAGCGGTGTTGATACAGAGCAGCACGTTCGGGTCGGCCGCGTCCAGTTCGTCGAACAGGAACAGCCCACCTTGCTCGAAGATTTCGATGAATTCGGACGCCTGGTACACGTTCGTACCCTTCTGCAAGTTGGGCACCGCCCGGCCCAGAATGTGAACGTCGGAGATGCCGGCGTTCAGGCTGATGCACCCGAACCGCTCGAACCCGCACGCCCGGCTGACCATTTCGGCCAGGTGCGTCTTGCCGCACCCGGCGGGGCCGTACAGCAGCACGTTCCGCCGGCACTTGACGAGCGACACGACGCGGTCGAACTGCTTCGGCCGCACGTCCTTGATCTTGACGACCGTGCCGTCGTACTTCTCGATTTTCAGCACGCTGGTACGCTTGGCCGCCGACTCCAGTTCTTCGATCCGGGTCTTGGTCACCGCCAACTGCTGGGTCAGGGCGTCCACCTTGTCAGTCGTCTTGTTGATGACGGTGGCCATGTCAGCCACCAGCTTGACGAATTTCTGGTCAACCGCCGGGGCCGGGGCCGACGATTGCCCGACAGTCGGCGTGGTGGTGTCGTCTACCGCGTCCACGTCGTCGGCCGGGATCGAGTACGGGTTGTACGGGTCCCAGGTGTCGTACTCTAGGCGGTACAGCTTTTTCTTCTTGCCGGAGCCGCCGCAGGACACCCGCTTGCAGACGACCAGCTTGTCGAGCGCCTTGCCCATCGTGTCGTAGGAGGTCTTCGGGATGTCGCACTGGCCGGCGATGTGGTCGAGCGAGAAGTAGAGGGCACCGTACGCCTCTTTCAGGTGCTTCAGGGCGCACATGAGAGCGTGCCCGTACTCGACCTGCGACCAGTTCTTGTCGCCCTTCTTCGGCACCTCCGTCTTCTCGGGGACCTCGTACACGTCGGCGTCGGCGACCGCCGTACCCGACTGCGCGTCCGGGTCGGGCTTGCCGCCCCACGTCTTGCCCGAGGTGTCGGTGCCGGCCGAGTACACGATCTGAACGTCGGCCGACGGGACCCAGAACTTCTCTTCGACGGCACCGAGGCAGTGCAGGAGGGCGGCTTCGTTCCCCTTCTTCGTCGGCCCGCGGTACGCGATGGCGTACAGCTTGTTCTGGTACAGGCAACGGCGCATCGAGTGAACCGGGGTGCCACGGGACGTGCGGATGACTTCGGGCATGACAGTAACTCGTTTTGGTGTAGGTGAGTGTTAGCGAATTAGGGTCAGATGGTGGGCAGGTTGAGCGTGTCGGCGGCCACGTCGAGGATGCGGTCGGCGAACGTCTTGCCGTTCGTCAGGATGCGTTGCAGGATCGTGTACACTTGCGGGTTGCAAGTGTCAATGTCGAGTTCGGGGTACGCCTTGTGAACCTGCTCGATCAGGTCGAGCGTCACGAACTTGGCCAGTCGTTCGACCTCAACCCGGAGAAACGCCTGTGGGTGGGTGGCCGGCTTGTACGGCTGTTGGATCGAGTCGTCGTGAATCATGGCATTCGCCCCGTATAGAGTGTTCGTCGGCCGTTCGCCCCGACAGCGAACTAGTGCAATGATAGATGAGTGTAATAGTTGAGCAAAGACGGCTTGCCGGAATTTTTTGTGGATTTTTGAGGACGAAAAAAGCCGCCATTCCTGGCGGCTTTCAGAAGGGAGTGGAAAGGTTATTCGTCGGCCGGCGGAGCCAGATACCCTGGACAGCCCGGTTTACACCCGGCACACGGGCAGACATACTCTCCCTTCGGCCGATCCGGGTGCAAACATGGTGCCCACCTTGCCGACGGCGTGAGACCTAATAACTGCCGCTCGTGGCCGGCCAACGGCTCGCCCCGGAACCGGCATTCGGCCGGCGAAATGGACACGTCTATCAGACCAAATCTTCGACACACGTTGCACGGTCGAGTCATGCCGGGGTGACAGCCGCACCGGACGGCGCGCTCCTCTTCCGTCATGCCGGCACACTCCAGGTGAGAGTTTTGGTCGTGCAACTACACCCGATACCAGAGAAGGTACCGGCGACCGCCACGTTGAACGGGTCACAGGTGCCCGAAACGCCGTCAATCTGGGTGGCCCACACACAGTCGCCGGCCGGCGAGATTTCGTTGCCGACGGCGAACCCGAGAACGTCCACTCCCCCACAAGTCAACTTTAGGTTGACTGTCCCACACCCGGGGATTGTGATGAGGCCCGTCACCCATCCGGTGCCGTCCCACGTCGCCGGGTGATCTCCACCGCCACCACTGACCGTAAGTGTCAAAGTTGCCGGCACTCCTGACGGGCAGCAGGCTACCGCTATCACAGGCACACAGCAGTCGGTATTTCCTGCCACACACTCCTCTGCCGCCAGACCGCCGCCCTGATCAAGTACCGGAATGTTGATTGTTTTCAACGACACGGAAGTGCTGGCACTCACGTTAGTCATCAAGTGTTCTTCGCCAGACACCGTACTGTATTGTTTGGTCAATGTGGTCGTCACACACACCTGAACGACCACGTTTACTCCGCCGGGCACTAAGGTCAAATTACCTTGTACCGTTTCGACGAACGTGCTGTCGTTGGCCAACCCGTCCGTATTGATTTTCAACTTCTGGTAGGCCGGCGTAGGGGGGGCTGCCGCAACCGACTCGACTTCGATGTAGGTGCTTTGGTCGGCCCGAATGTCCGTCGTCGCTGCATTTAGGTCAGACCCGTCCACGTTCTGCGTGTTCAGGTCGGCACCACCCCCGGCTTTGACCGCGACAACCGCCACGGCCACTTCTTCGGTGTCAACGTTTGTATTGGTCTCGCCGACGACGAACCCGGAGTACACTTCACCGGGCGTGAGGGCGGCCCCGTCCACGTCGAAAATGACGCACGGCACGTCCTCCGGGTCTTCCAGCGGCGGCGTGCCGGTAAGGTCGATGATACCGCCGCCGAACACCTTGAACACGCCGTGGTAGTACCCGCCGCTCGACGGGAACTCGGCCGGCTGGGGGTCGGACACGAGCACCATCACGTTCGGCGGGCCGGGGTCGGCGTGACTCGACCCCGGCGTGTCTTCCAGATGGAGTCCATTAAATCGCTGTTCGACGAACCGGACAGCCTTGTACGTCCGTTTCAAGTCGTCGATGGACGCGAATGCGGCCGGGGTTTGCATGTTACGGTACCAAGGTCGCGTTGAACAGGGTCGTGAAGTCCCGCCGCTCACGGGTCTGGAATTCAAGGTACACGGGCTGGCCGCCCACGTCCAACACCTGCCCTCTGCCGTCTAGTAGGGCCGGCTGGTTACTCACGCGGTGGCCGTTCCGGTAAATCGGGACGATGGTCGGCGGCCCGACTTCTGGTTTGTTCAGACGGTAAAACCCGGCGTCAAGGAGTTGCGTCTGCCACGACGCCTTACGGTCTTCTACCGCGTCGGTCAGTGGGTTATACACGCGCAGCGTCTCCAGCGGCTTGAACCGCATACGCCACGTGGTTCGGTAGTATTTGGTCCGCCCGTGCCAGAGGATCTTGGCCGTCGGCGGCAGAATTTGCACCCGGTCACGGTCGTACCCCATGAACGTCGCGTCGTTGACCGCGTGCGCCCAGTAGGTCATACCTTCGGCGTTCCACGCCTCTTCATTTCGCACGATGGTCAGGATCGGGTAGCCAGTTTCGACCATCGGTGCCGGGGCGAACGGCTGTTCGGCCGAGTTGAGGAAAGGCTTACCCGTTACGTCCCACTGTTTGGCGATGGTGGCTTCGGCGAACCCCCACTCGTACTCCGGTTTCTGATACCAGGGCTTGAACTGCGGCGAGTTGGGGTTGGTGACGTTTTCGCCCAACTGCGTCCCGCCGAACATGATCCGGTAGTCGGGGCCGGACGGCCCCGTGTCTGTGCTGTACCGGACCGTAAGAATCCACGACTCACTGCCGTCCGCCGTCTCGCGGACGACCGAGTGTTCGATGGCCAGGGCGTCCAGGTCGGCGAGTTGGGTGGCCGACCCGCCTTCCGTTCCGGTACGACCGTTCCAGTTCGAGAAGAAGGACGCCCACGGGCGGGGGCACCGTCGGTCCTTCAGCAGGTCGGTCTCGTCTAGCTCGTCTTGTAGGACATTGACCGACGGCAAGCCGGTCGTCAGGATACGAAACTTGCGAACGTATGTCCGGACTCGGCTGGTGCTGAACGGGGTACTCTCGCGGCCGGCGAAAATCTCGTCGAACCGGAGAACCCCGTTCACCTGTACCCGCGTGTCCGGGTAGTTGGCGGGGACGCTCGGGTCGAGCGTCGGCATGGACGGGTGGGGCACGGTTTACTCCTCCAGGCCGAGGACACGCAAGACGCCTTTTTGTCGGAGCCTGGCCGTGGACTCGGCGATCTCTTTTTGGATGCGGGTTTGTTCGATACTCTCCTGCCGGGCCGCTTGCATGACGGCGAGGATTTCTTGTTCGATGGACACCCGCTGCATCACGTTGGCGTTGATAATGTCCTGGGCCTGTTGGGTACCGAAGGCGGCGGTCGTCGGCTGTTTGTACTCGGACCCGCCGAGCTGCTTTTGCAAGCGGGTGAACCGTTGAACGTCCTCGAACGCCATCATCGCCGTGGACATAATTCCTTTCATACCGCCGGCCAGACCGAAACCACCGGCGGCGGCGGCAATCTGGTTGCCTTTGGCCGACCCGTAGAACGCCTCGTTCACGGCCTTCATCCGCTTCACCTCACCCTCCCAGACGGTGACCCCTTTCTCGAACTCCTTGGCGATCTCGTTGAACACGTCGCGGGCGCGGGCGGACACGCCAAACGGGGTGGCCATCTGCGCGAACATCATCCCGGTAGACGCCTGAGTTAGGAACGGGTTCGGAATTAAAATATCCGGACCGTTCGGATTTTTTCCGTACGCCGCGTTCATGTCTTTGATGAACTTCCTCGCGCCGTCGGACAGGCGAGACATGATGCCCTGTGCGCCGACAATATCGTCCACATCCTGCCCGATTTCGATGAGGGCGGCGTTCCCCTCCTTGGCCAGCCGCTTCATGCCCTGAATCGGGAACAGGAACTCGTCATTCCGCATGAACGCCTGATTCCGAATTCGGTCCATGTCGCGGCCAAGTAGGACCATATCGGCTTTGGGGATTTTGCTCAACACCTCCCGCATTTCGGCCTGGACTTTTTCCAGTGTCGGCAGGTTGCCGGTGACGAACTTGTCCAGGCTCATCTGTTGTTTCAGCGTGGCGGCGGCCGACCCGAGACCGCGGAGTTCTTCACCTAGCTGAAGTAGCGTTTCGTCAGTGCTGAACAGGTTGTCGGCAAATCCTTTTTGGGCTTGGGTCACACGGGCCGTTTCATTGATCAGGTCTTTCGCCTGCTTTTTAACATCGGTCTCATAATAGTCCCACAACGCTTTCCGTTCTTTGTCCACCTGCTCTTGCGACTTGAACGGGTTCAAGCCGACCTGCCACGAACGGAAACTGATCCACTGTCGGTTCATGAACGTAGACGAGCCAGTCCGCAGTTCGGTCAGACCTAACCCCAGCCCGTCTACGAACGCCGACCACTCGGCCTTCAGCGTCAGCAGCATTGCCCGGAACAGGTAACGAATACCGACCGTAAGTGTTCGGAACGCTTTATCTAGTTCGCCCGACTGGAGGTAAGACACGACCGTCTGAAACGCCTCCTGAACGACGCCGAACGCCTTGCCGAACTCTTTGAACCCGTCGCCGGAGAATCGGAACGCGCCCAGCGCGGCCAACGACAGACCTATGGCCGACACCATCAAGAAGATCGGGCCGACCACGGCCATGATTCCGCTGAACGCGGTCACCATGCCGACGATCACAGTTTTGAGGGTTGCCACCGCCGAGATCAACGACAGAATGCCGGACACGGCGGCCAGGGTGATCAAAATCGTCCGGACCAGAATCAGGGCGTAGGTCACCGCTTTAACGGCGGCGTACAGACCCCAAATGCCGCCCACCAGCAGAAGGACGTATCTCAGCGACTCTTTGTTTTCCGACACCCACTGTCGGACGTACATGTACGCTTTTTGAATTGGATCGAGGACCTGGATGAACACGGCGCGAACGGCGTCGATGGCGATTTTGACGTTCTCGAAGAACGTCACCGTGCCCGGCTGAGACTGCTCCTTGTTCAAATCTTTCAGGGTGTTGAGGACGCCGCGGAGCGAACTCTGCACGCCCAACCCCTTCATGGCGGCGTCGGCGAAGTTCCGGGCGGCCACTTCGCCCGTCTCACGGAGTGCTTGCAGCATCCCCTGCGTCGTCTTGGACTGTCTTTCCATCAGGCCGGCGAACTGGCCGCCGTCGCTGGTCATCAGGTTGAACGCCTGCACAACTTCCGAAAACCCGATCTGGCCCTGTTCGGTCAGTTGTCGGATGGCCTCGGTCGGCTTGTTCATCACCTTGGCCAAGTATTCGATGAGCGGCACACCGGCGTCCACGAACTGCCGCAACTCCGTCCCCATCAGCTTACCGGCCACCCGTACCTGGCCGAACGCCAATACGATCCGACCTAAATCGGTGCCCGTACCGGCCGACACCTCACCGAGCACCTTGATGGTCGGGATCACGTCTGCGGTGGCGAACCCGAACGACTTCAACTGTCTGGTCACGTCCAAGAGTTGTTCGGACGAGAACGGCGTCTCGACGGCCAGGTTGACGATATCGTTAATCAGGGTGGTGCCGACTTGCAGGTCTTTGACCATTGTCTGAACGGCCACCACGTTCTTCTCGAAGGCATTGGCCAACAGGACGCCCTGACGGGCGATCTGGGCCGCGAACCCGGAGACGTACCCCACCAGCCGGGCCGTGGCATAATCCACGCCCGTCAGGAACTTGGTGGTGTCAGTGATGATCCGAATGACAATCGTTTCGTCAGTCACGACAGGTGCCCCCGTAAACGAAGACGGAGCGGGCCGAATTCGGCCCGCTCCTTGGCCGGGCAGCGGCTAGACAGGCATTCTCTGGAATTGCCGATTACGGCGTAGGAGCGGGCGTCTGCGCGAGTGCGATCCAGTCGGCGAAGGCCGCCAGTGCCGCCGCGTCCGCCTCCTCGCGGGTCGGCTTTTTGGCCGCCGTCGTCTCGTCCTTCTTGATGATGGTCAAGAGGAAGTCGGCGACCTTGGCCGCCGGAGTCGCCGACTTGTCGCCGAACGCCGTCGCTACAAGTACCATCAACTGGTACACCTGGTACGAGACGGCGGCCGTCTGCCACTGTACCGGTGACGGGTGGTCGGCCCGCTCTTTCGAGTCCAGCCAGTATTCCCAGTCGTAGAACTCGTCGGCGGTTAGAGTCCGCTTCAACACGCCGGCCGGCGTGTTGAGGACTTCGGCTATTCGGTACCAGGTGACGTGGGATCGACTTTGGAATCTTTTTTTGCGTCGGCCTGCTGGTCGCCGTTCAGTCGGTCGGCGATGGCGGCCAGTCCCTTGACCACGCGCTGGGGCCAGGAGCCGATCACCATGCGACCGACCTTGGCCCCGACGGTGCCGTTTTCCGTGACCCGGTGGAGACAGCGGGCGACTTTCGCCACCGGGTCCATGTTCGCCTTCACCATGGTCGCCTTGCCGTTGTCGTCCAGGGTCATCCCGGCGAACGTCTCTTGCTGGTCTTCGGCCAGTTCGGTGCCGCTGTACTCGACCATCAGGTAGTCGGTGCCGTTAATCTTGACGGGCACCTGCTGACGGCCGGTGAATGTGAACTCGGTGGGCAGATCGGCGGG